>Ga0208279_1001982_pt1 | contig 10388 bp, 10 predicted proteins | sample AntAceMetag02UKM_FD_184766 | JGI IMG/M metagenome (GOLD analysis project Ga0208279, IMG submission 184766) | Saline lake microbial communities from Ace Lake, Antarctica - Antarctic Ace Lake Metagenome 02UKM (SPAdes) (version 2) | ecosystem: Environmental > Aquatic > Non-marine Saline and... | reverse complement strand
ATGACGTTCAGCAGAAGGGCCGCATCGAGAGCATCTTTGGTGAGAGTCCCAATCTGGTCCAGCGACGACGCAAAGGCGACCAAACCGTAGCGCGACACCCGCCCATAGGTCGGTTTCAATCCCACCATGCCGCATAGAGCTGCTGGCTGGCGCACGCTTCCACCCGTGTCCGTTCCTAAGGCTCCAAGGGCCTCCTGGGCAGCCACAGCGGCGGCACTTCCCCCACTAGATCCGCCAGGGACGCGGGTGAGATCCCAGGGATTGTGGGTGGGGAAGAAAGCCGAGTTCTCCGTGGAGGATCCCATGGCGAACTCATCCAGGTTCGTCTTGCCCAGCAGGACCATCCCCGCCTCGCATAAATGGCGCATGACGGTGGCATCGTAGGTAGGCACGAAGTTGTGCAGGATCTTTGACCCACAGGTCGTAGTAATACCCTTGGTGCAAATGATGTCCTTGATCGCCAAGGGGATACCCAGCAGTGGGTTCTCCTCACCAGCGGAGCGGCGGTCGTCAGCTTCTCGGGCTTGAGCTACAGCCGTGTCCGACGTTACCGTGATGTAAGCCTTGACCTGATCATCAATGGCCGCTATGCGATCGAGCAGTGCGCGGGTGAGTTCGAGGGAAGAGATCTCCCTCTTGCGCAGCAACGTGCTGGCCTCATGAATGGTCAGCTCATGCAATTTCAACTCTGACTACCTCCTCGCGAGATCTCACGCAAAGACGCTAAGAACGCTAAGAAAATCAAAACCCAACATCCTCTTTGTCCGACCCTTACGCTTTCGTGTGAACATTCTTGACCTTACGCAAAAACGCCAAGAAACTACAGCTAAGTCTCTTCTTTGCGCCCTTTGCGCCTTTGCGTGAGCTCCGGCAAAGCTTCTATTCTGGAAGACCGTTGACCACTCGCTTGATCCCATCTTTGATGCGAACCAAGCCGAAGTTGATCAGCAATCCCAGACGCATGTCGGCCACCCGGAGATAGGTAAGCAACTGCTTGTAGTGCACAGGCGCAGTTCTCTCAACCGATTTCAGCTCGACGATGACCTTGCTCTCCACGATCATGTCCACGCGGTAACCGATGTCCAAGTGCACACCTTCGTGGACCAGTGGCATGGGCTGCTGGCAGACGACTGAGAGCCCGCGTTTCTCCAACTCGTAGGCCAGCACGGCTTCGTAGGCCGATTCAAGCAAGCCCGGGCCAAGCGCGATGTGAATCCTGTAGGCAGCATCCACTATATGCGTCGCGATCTCATTTTCGGTCATCGTCTAGTCCCATGCAAAAACACTAAGAACGCCAAGCGATCACAGCCAACTTTCTTCTTTGCGCCTTTGCGTGAGTTCCGATAGCCTCTCGCCAAGAGTGCAACGAGTCTAATCCAGGATAGCCTGAACCTGAAAACGATCATCCTCCCGACGAGGGGCGTTAGCCAGTATCTCCTCCACAGGCGACGACGGGCGGGGCTCGTCATCGCGCATGACATTCCGCAGCTCTATCACCTGGGCAGTAGGAGGTATAGCATCGGTGTCCAGCCTGTTGATCATCTCCGCGTACTCCAGGATGGCAGAAAGCTGCTCACTGAACTGCTCGACTTCCTCGTCGGTGATGCCAAGCTTGGCCAACTCAGCGATATGCCGTACTTCCTCGTGGGAGAGTTTCATTCGGCTCCTGTCCTCTGGGATTTGAAGCAACGAGGCAATTATAACACCTAATCCAGCATGGGGCAAGCTGTCACGAGGTCAATCCGAGAGGACACACACACCGGCGTGTCCGCCCTCCTGGTTTCGCTATCCCTGATACCTGATTCTCAGGATTCGGGCCAGCACCAATAGTAGCGCCAGGCCCATGGCGACGGGGATGAGATAGGCCGTGCCGAGTCCGGTAGGGGGCATCTCGTCGGTGCCTTCGCCCTCGGCGGGTTGGTCGGTAGCCTCAAGGACAACGAGTGTTTCTGTGGGAAGAGGGGTCTCAGTGGCCAAAGTCGTAGGGGTTGCAGTTGGGGATTTCAACGTGGGGGAGGGAGTAGCCGTCGGCAGCGAGGCTCCCTCTGTCGGGGCAGCCGTGGCCCCGATAATCACTGGCGTCAGCGCGATGGTTGCGGCGGATGAAGGACTGCGTGACAGGACAGAGAGTAGGGACGCGGAGCCCTCAGGCACGCCACCAACCCAGCTCCATGCCAAGTAGCCAAACAGAGCAATGATCAATACCGCGCTCACAATAGCCAAGGGGAGAACCCAGCCGGGTCTACCAGATTCCTTTTCTTCTGGTGGTAAAGGTACCATCTCGGACATGGTACTTCCTCCGGTCTTATATTGACATAAGATGACTCAGGCGCTCATTAGTTCCAGATTGGTATAAGGCACATAGACCCGCCGCCCATCGCTCAATTGAACCCACACCGCTAGGCACTGTACTCCAGAGCGGTACCTCGTCAACCTGGACTCCGCTCCGATGACCGTACCCGCGTATCCTTGATAGGGCGGGCGGGTCAGCCGTACAGGATCTCCGGGCCGAAGAGACCGCGTGCTAGGAATCTCTATGACCCCCGGAGCCTCCTCGGCAGGCAACGGAATCACGAGTTCCGGCCCCGGCTTTTCCAATTCGCTGCCCCTCCCTCCGCTGATGAGCACCTCGGTGCCCTCATGTTCGACCAGAAGTTCGAAAATGGTCTCACTAATGGGCATGACGCCGGCCCCCTCAGTGATGAGCAGCGGTATCGAGGAGTGATGAGCCTCTGGCACGAACTGTGGATCTATGCCGCCGGCAACAATGCCACAAACTCGCAAGCGCGTGGCGCGCAGCGATATGGCGCGGTCTAGCCAGGCTCCAACCACAACAACGTTCCCTTTGCAATCCAATCCGATGCTTTTCCAAGTCAGCCGTTCGCCCGGTGTGGAAACGAGGAGATGGAGCGGGCCGTGTGCGCTTGCTCCAGCCCCCCAAGCGCCCCGCAACGCCACGGATGCCGCCTCTGTCGTCCCACCATGCGGAGACAGTGTATCGTCTGCTTTCCTTGCAAGGCGCGCTCCTGGCGTAGTCAACTGCGGAGAGCTTCGGATGAAGATCAGTCCATCGGTAAGATCAGTGACGCGCCCAGTGACCGGAGCCACACAAGTTCGTCGCCACAGTGAGCCGAGGATGGAGCGCTGCGCTAGAATGTCACCTTCTCCCACAAACTCGCCTCTGGTCACGGTAGCGTACTGCAACGCCATCCCGCGCGGAACCCCCAGGGCCTTGGCCAGATCCACGATCTGAATCCAGCCAGGAACAGAGGATTGAGCAGTTATGTCGTTTGCTTCAACGGTATCGCCAGGATCCACAAGTACCTCTCCGGGTGCAGAATGCTCACGGTGATGGGTGATGAAACCACATGCATCATATCTGGAGCCGAAACGCAGGCAGCGCACATCAATTGGGTCATCAGGGTTCTGTGCGAAACCTCTCTCACTGCCAGCCTTGTCGCAATCCCTCTACGGTACTCAGGGCTGCATGAGACGAAACCACTGCTGCAGACGTAACAGACGCTCTCGATTATCAATCGGCAATTCCAATGGCCGGCCGCGTGCATCAATGATGATGCCCAGGGCACCTCCACGGATCTTGACCTTTACACCGATCCCCGCTTTTCCCATCCCTATGTCCAATGTACGGTGCGGGCGCAACTCGAGAATGCCTGTCTGGTCTGCCCGCAAGGGTATGCGGCGAATGGCGCCAAATGGCACCTTGAGCTCTACCTGGGTGCCGTCGTCTCTCTGGAGATTCACCTTGACCGCCACCTGTCCCTCTCGTACTCGACCGATAGGGGATACCACTGTACCGAGTTCCATGAGGGCGTCGTGTTGAGTCACCTGCGCAGTCGCCAGAGGAGAGAATCGCGCCAGGGCTCCCAATTGCGGCAGCATCGAAGCCCAGTCCAGCACCAGCCGCGTCACCCCAATGGGCTGCACTGCATCTATAACCATCAGAGACACCTGCCCAGGATGAGGTGCGTAGGAAAACACTCCTCCTCGCACCACAATCAGGTCCAGCGGAGGCATCAGGCCATCTTCAGAGAAGAGCCCCATTGAGGGCCACTGGGAGCGAGCCTTCTTCAAAGTCTGCCGCGTGGCCTCCCGCGCCACCGCCTGTACTAGCATCAGGTCTTGTGTAGTCTGAGATATGCTGGCGGGACGCATTTCCATGTTAGCCAGGCGAGTTCTGGCTTCTCCTGGTCGCATGGCTATGGGAACCCATCTAAGCAAGCTGTACAGTCCTGAGGAGTCCATCACCTGCCTGATCCCTCTCCCACAACCGGTGCCTCGGTTCAGGAACGAGAGCAGCCCATCATCAGACGCCATCATCACGTGAGTCGAGTAGCTGCCAATATCCAGGGCTAGCATACCGTGCTGTAGCTTGTACTGCTGGTTAAGAAAGCGAACCATTGCCTCCAGAGAGACTGCCGTGGCCAACGCTGGGACTTCGCACCAATCTTTGAGGCGTTCGAAGCCTGGCAATCGCTCGATCTTGACGCTCTGGTGAATCTTCTCGAGTTCGAGACGTGCCTCGGAAATGGACTCGGTGTCCAGAGTCGGGCGTACGTTGTCCACCACACGGAGGCCCAACCGCCCACCAATAGTAGCCTCCGCGGGGCGGCGCGCGTCCTGATTGGCTGCAAAGAGCATCACGGGCTTCCGGTCTTCTTCCAGAGAACCGAAGGTGGCCGCAAGAACGCGGGCCATTTCCACCAGTGGAGTGACCGGTCCCATGTCAACCCCGCCGACCAGGAGAACGACATCCGGAGGCTCTTCGTAGAGCCTTTGCAGATGATCCGTATCCCATCCCCGGCTGCTTTCATCCCAGACTATGACATCGTAGACGGTAGAGCAGATAAACTCGGCGCAGCGCGTGGCGGTCTCAACGCTCAGGTCTCGCGTCAGGCCCGCTATGAGCACTCGCAAAGGAGGTGCAGCACTGCAGGTGACGACCAGTGCATCTACACCACTGCCATTGCGCTGCTCTGGCTTGATCAGCTCCTCCTGATTGTCCAAGAAAGGATGGCCAGCAATGGCCGATAGCTTCCATAGGGCAGATCGAACGCCAGCCTCGACGTCAACCTCCGGCTGTCCCCACGTGCTGCGAGCTTCCGCACTGGCGACATAGCGGTACTCGCCTTCCACAGTGTCTATGAGGGCAGCATGAGTCCAGTCCGTGCCTATGTCCACGGCCAAGATAGAGTCAGCGCCCGAACCTTCCACCTGCACCGTCATCTTCAACCGCCCGTCAGTTTCAGCCAGTAACTCGATAAGAAGTGTAGACGACCAATGAGCAGTGCGATGCGTCCCACCGCCACAGAGGCGAATAGAGCCCCAAAAACTACGATGATCAGCCACCTGCCGGCACCGCTCCAGATTCCCACGATGCTCGACCAGACTCTTCCAACCCCTTCCTGCTTCTTTCCTCCAAAGTAGAAGTAGGCAAGCACAGCGATAGCCCCCAATGACACGAGCGCTCTGTCTAGAGCGTAGGCCACCCCTATCATCCCGCTTCCGTAGTAAGCAGGCAGTAAGGGGGCTATGGAGGCTTCTGTCTGGGGAATCAGGGACCCTGCGATCGCTCCCGCAATAGATAGTGCTGCCCCTACGCCGAACAGATAAGCCAAGGGGACGTCGCCAAGCCACGAGATGCGAGGGAAAGCTCTGCTGAGAAGAGCGAGTCCCAGAAGGAGGAAGACCACATAATGCCAGTAGGCAGTAGGAGCACTCATGAATTGCGCCACACGGGGAGCGAGAAGACTGTGCCAGACAACTACCACTGCATAGCCGACAGCCATCCCGACGAAGATATGTTGCACCAGCAGGTATAAGGGATTGCTTCCTGCCAGGTAGGTATACACTGCCAGGGTCAGCAGCGCAGCCACCCATACCCCAATGGTCTCCCAGGGGAGCTGGGCCAGGGCCTCGCTTAGAAGTCCTACGGTGTTGCCCATGTGTTCATTCTCCAGAATCGGGTGGTGCGGCTTCTGCACCCCTGCTTGCACCCCTGTTTGTAGGCGTGTTTACACGCATGTTTGGACTCGTGTTTGCACGCGTGTGCGCACTCGTGTCCTTCGACGTGCGTCCTCTGAACAAGCGGCTTATACCGCCCAACAGAGCAGCCGCGATGATGACCAGATAGGCCAGAGCCTGGGCATCCGCCGAATCGGACGCTGGCCCGCGACCATCGCGGAGCGCCTCATACTCGGCTGCACCAGGTAATCCCCCGACCATGCCGAGAAGCTGCCCAGATGAGTAGTAGGGACTCAAGCCTGGTTCCGCGGCGGCGGTCATCACGGTGACCAATGGTACGCCGTAAGGGGCCTGGATTTGTTCCAGCCAGCGCTGCACGCGAACCCTGTCGCCCGCGATGGTGACTATCAAGGCAATGTCACTCAGTTTGCTGGCGCGCCGGATCACTGCAAACTGGTTGATTTCCCTTCTCTCAATGTAATCCCTAGGAAATGTCAGGGCCAGACCTCCAGCAATACGCCTTAGGCCACTCTCCTCCCCAGGCAAATAGCCTAGCAGGAGGTAATCCTCGCCATAGGAGAGCCCCCCCATGCGCAGTGCAGCCTGCTCCAATTGCTGCCACGCCAGAAGCGCACCGGTTGGCATCGTACTAAAAGCCAGGATGGAAACCTCCTTTTGCAGCAGGTGATCCAGAAGCACAGCTACACCAGGCGCTAGTTCGTCGGCGGTACCTGGGTCATAATCAAAGGAGAGCAGCGCGACCGAGCCGGCGGGAAGAGAATCAACGGCCCGAAACAGCCCGACTACGGAATCGCGCGGAGACATCGAAGTGCCGAACCAACAGTTTCCCCTAATCAAAGGAATGGCAACTGCCAGGGCGAGCAGAGCATAGAGAACTATTCGTAGCGCTGTGCCAGGACCCGCAGCGCGAGCTCCGGATACCAGGCGATGGTCCTCCTCCCCCAGACGGGGTAATACCAGCACCTGACTCAGCAGCTTTGCCTGGTCTTCATGCTCCGGCTGAACGGTTCGGGGAAGCGGGCTCTCTGAGCGATGTGGCAGAGCCATGATGTTCTCCAGCGGCAACACATCGTCGATGTTCTCCAAAGGCTCCCGAGGTTCTCCCTCCAGGTCAACAGATGGCACTAACGCTGAGGATTCCTCCGGCATCGGTTGCCCCGCTTCAGTGGGAGGAGAGATTTCCTCCCCCGCCGGCAGGACGGAAGCGGACCCTTCCAACTGGCTCACGGAGTCCTCACCGGCCAGCAGTTCGCCTGTCTCGGACGCTGCCTCTTCGAGCGCTGCGTCATCATCCCGGGCGGCCGGAGCCTCAACCAGTTCCTCAGTGGCAGCGTTGTCCCCCTCTTGAGGAGGCGGCTCTTGAGAGGGCGGCTCTTGAGAGGGTGGCTCTTGAGAGGGCGGCTCTTGAGAGGGCGGCTCTTGAGAGGGCAGCTCTTGAGAGGGCGGCTCCTGAGAGGGCGGCTCCTGAGAGGGCGGCTGCAATGGCGCCAGACAATCGGAGCACAGGACATTCTGCGCCGCGTTCGGAGCGCCACATTTGGGACAGATCACGTCAGGCATATCGCTGAATTCCCGGCCACAGCTGCCGCAAAATCTGCTTCCGTCTCGGTTGTCGGTACCACAATCGGGACAGCGAATCATCTTAGCTCAATGCTCCTACGAATCTAATGGTCATGCCTGGATCAAGCGTAAGGCTGGTCTACCCAGAACAGGAGACGCAGGCCAGTAGTGATGGTACCTAGCGCCGTTCCCATGATGATCCCCCGCATGCCCGACGTAACGGGAACGGAGAATATCCACTCCCGCAAGGGGGGTAAATAGGTCCACAGTTTCTCGCTCCCAGGTATTTGAGCGAGAAGCACGATGACGGAAACGCCGGTCAATACCACTGCTTCCAGAGTATGCAATCGAAAAGCACGATAGGCAGCAGTAACGACAAAGAAAGCCAGCAGCGACCCAATAGTTGCCTGAATCGGATAATAGACATACTGGAACATCCATCGGAACGAGGTGCTCCCCGGCCCACTTGCCCGCCCCAGAAGCAGGGTGACCAGCAGAGAGACCACCAACGCCAGACTGAGCATCCGATCACCTTGGCGTTCTTGAATCCGCCGCCCATGAACAGCCAACAAGTTGAGCAAGCCCAAGAGCAAAGCACAACCCGCAATGATGAGCGCCCCGTCTATGAGGATTCCTCCGACAGCATCTACAATGGGGTGTTCAACGAAGAAATCGATCAGTATCGCGAGACCTGCCACAGTGGCAACAATAGCAGCCAGGGCCTTCCTCATCTACGTAACCCTTTCCTTGTTTGACGTCTGTTGACAGAGGAGTTCCAGCCATTGTCATCTGCCATCTAAGGACGCTGTTCAAGACCTCAGCGAGCAGAATAAGACTCCTATCAGGATGAGTCCAGCAGTGATGATACGCAACACATCTTCGGTCATCAAGCTTCCCAGGTGTGCCGGACAGTCAAGATAGCTCCCCAGGGCAAAGATCTCTTCTCCGACGAGCGTCTCATCTGCTGTAGGATACATCAGCGCCAGGGCCTCCGGACTTGTAGTGCCCGCGACCTGGGAAACATCCCGCCGAGCTCCCGCTTCACCAATAAGCATATACTCTGGCCCGTAGGTGCCGATCAGAACATCGAGCGCCGGGTTCTCCCGCTCTATGAGATGCGCAACTCCAGAGGCGTAGGCGATGGGATCAGGAGCAATGAAGTGAACCGAAGCTGATGGCAGTGAATCAGAATGCTCACTCTGCTCCACAGATCTTCGGAGAATACCTTGAGCGGCGGCTAATGTGGTAGGGTCGGCCACAGAAACGGTAAGGGGAATATCACAGAGAACGGACTGCTTCGCAAGATAGTCCAGCAGGGTGAGACCAGCCATCGTTTCGATTGTAGAGCAACCACCGATCTGACCGCTGCCCAGCGCCAGATGAATCCTGCTTCTAGCCTCAATGGCCTGACTCAGTAGGAAACGCAGCAGCACCATGCCCGGTATGGGACGCAAGCGCCTTCGACGGGTAAGCCAGGTGGCAATGACAAAGGTAATGACACAGATACAGAGAACGAGGAGGGGCACCATCTGTCCCTCAGCGATCCATGTGCTGCCGGGGATACGATTCTCCATGAAGCTAGCCCTCTATGTACATCATGCGTCTTCGATGGGCGTGCCAGCCTGGCATCGCTCCAGGCGAGCCAGTAACTGATCTACACTGCGAGGATCCTCAAAAAGATCCGCATACTGACTGGCCGCGGGTCCCCATATGGGTTGCGCCAGGAGAAGGATCTGGCTCCCAACGAAACTAAACGGCTTACCCAACTCCAGGAACAGGACGGCGGGTGTAACCAGACCCCACCGCTCAACGCGACGAGCCACTTTCTCGATCAGTTCGAGACGGTCACCGGGATCTGGTTTTGGCTTCACCACATGATTATCCTCATGCTACACTCGATGCCGGGAGCGGATCTAAACAGACGTAATAGGACAACCCACAAAGCAGTTGTAGGCACTTTGCACCTATTTGCAGTCTAGTGCCATCACCGTAAGTATATCACATTTGCTTCTTAATTTCTACCTTGATGGAGTGTATCAAACGCCTTATGGTGTTCCACAGCCCACGGTGCCGTCTTCTGATCAGCCGGATTGCTTCCTGGGCAACGTCCGCGATGGGTGTGCTGAATACAACCGCATCATCTTGTCGCATCTGCTCCAGGTATGGCACGGCAGTGATATTTCCAACGAATCCTAGACCACAAGCGGCGTGCCAGCGCACCTGGGGATGCTCATCTTCCAAGGCGTCGACCAATACCTTCGTCACGCCAGACTCAGTGCAATGCCCCAACGCCGCGGTGGCGCTAGCGCGTATCATGGGGTTGGGGTCCTTGAGCTCTTCCGTCAGAGCGCGGCTTGCATCAACTCCACCAATAGCTCCCAGGGCCTCGACGGCCGATTTTCGCACCCACTCACTGTCATCACTCAGCAGCACTATCAGAGCCCCAGTCGCCTTTTTGGAACGTAGCTTGCCGAGAGCTACAGCAGCACTGGCGCGCACACTATCATCCTGGTCGTCCAGAAGTCTCAACAGAAGAAGCAACCCCGACGCAAGTCGCAACTCGCCCAGAGCATCCGCCGTGGCTGCTCTGACATGCCCAAGAGGGTCTTCCACCAGGGGTGCCAAACATTCCAGCAACGAAGGGATCTGTACCTCCGGCCGGAAGATTCGTAGCACCGGTGCTCCGGGTGCTCTCCTGCGAAGCCGGGATGCGATGCGCCCCAGCGCCTGGCCAGCCTGCCAACGCACGAAGGGGTGTGGGTCCGCGAGAGCGCCAATCAGCGCATCCACAGCAAGCGGGTCAGTCAGATACCCCAAGCCTTCCG
>Ga0208279_1001980_pt1 | contig 10398 bp, 8 predicted proteins | sample AntAceMetag02UKM_FD_184766 | JGI IMG/M metagenome (GOLD analysis project Ga0208279, IMG submission 184766) | Saline lake microbial communities from Ace Lake, Antarctica - Antarctic Ace Lake Metagenome 02UKM (SPAdes) (version 2) | ecosystem: Environmental > Aquatic > Non-marine Saline and Alkaline... | reverse complement strand
TTGCTTTAGTAAAAAGCGGCACTGATAAAATTAGGCTTAATAAAGATAAAAGAGAGGTTATTTTATTAAACGGTGTTACAATTGATTTGGGAGGGATTGCCAAAGGGTTTATCGTAGATAAGGCAATTAAGCTTGTTAAGACGCGCGGTGTTGATTCTTGTATGATTAATGCCGGCGGTGATATCTATTGTCTGGGTAAGCGCAATAAAAGAGATTGGCGGGTGGGTGTGCTTGACCCGAGAAACGATGCACATATTTTAAAGAGAATTAATCTTGAGGATAATACTGTTGCCACCTCAGGAGACTATCAGCAGTTTTTTGAAATCGAAGGGAAAAGATACTCGCATATAATTGATCCACGCTCGGGTTATCCGGTTGATAATCATGTGATAAGCGTTACAGTTTTAGCTGATGATGCTACTACGGCCGATGCTTTATCTACGGCTGTGTTTGTTTTAGGAAAAGAAAAAGGCGCTAAGATATTTGAAGTCTTAGGTGTTAGTGGGTTTATAATTGAAGAGTAGTTCGTATTGACAGAGTCTTTGCTAGTTGTTAGAATTAATAGATTGGTTTTTAGTTGAGAGGAAAAATATGATAAAGAAAATCTATATAATGATACTATTTTTAGTTGGTTCGGTTTTTTGTTTTTCTTTTGCTTTTGCTCAGGAGGTTGAAGAAATCCGTATTGTTACCTATTACCCTGCTCCATACGGAAGCTATACTGAGCTTCGTAGTAATAGGCTAGCGATAGGCGATACTTTTAGTGATGCAGCTACCTATAGTTGGGGGAGTGGAATCGATAGCGATGCTGATTTGGTTGTTGAGGGAAAAGTAGGGATTGGAATAGCTATCCCAGGTTCAGATGCAATGATGCACATATTTGATCAAAGCAATCACCCAGCAAGAATCGTTCTTGAAGGAACAGGCAGTGGCTACACCCATTCTGATATATTATTAAAAGCTAGTCATCTGTTTCGTGGCACAGGTATCTATACTTTCAATTCAGGTACTGGTGCGAATTGGTACTTTGGAAACCAGTATAAGACTTCGGGTGAGGGTTCTGATAAATTTATAATCTCTCGGAAAACATCCGCAACATTTTATCCAAATGCCCCAGATCCTAATTTATCAGATATTTTATTGAGTATTACAAATACAGGCAATGTAGGTATTGGAACTGTTGATCCGCTAGGCACTCTTGTAGTTGGCAATAACGTTTCTGGTGTAGGTATTGCTGGAAACAGCTGGATAAGTGTAGGGTTATCAGGAGCGAAAAATGTTTCTGGTATTGTCTTGGGTAGTGATAGTGTAGCTAATAGGTATTTACAATTAGGTTGGAATGACAATTCTAATTACGCCGAGATTAATACTTCAGGTGCAACTCAACCATTGGTGTTGCAAAATTCTAGCGGTGGTAATGTCGGTATCGGAACCGTTAATCCAGTTTCAGATTTGCATATTTATTCTGCAAATGCTGAGGCTTTAAGGCTTGATTCAAGTGATTCAACCAGACCTTATATAAATTTTAGAGCCGGTACCTATAATTTAGGTTATGTAGGTGGTGCCGCTACAGTTATAGGTACTTCTTATCTTGGTGTTGGGTTAGCTATTCGTTCCGATACTGGAATTCAGTTGGTAAATTCAGCTGATGGTACTTATGGTATGACTATACGTAATGGTAGGGTGGGGATTGGAACAATTAATCCCGCTTATCAGCTGCAGCTTTCGACTAATTCCGCTGGTAAACCAACCAGCAATACCTGGACCGTTGTTTCCGATAAAAGATTAAAAAAAGATATAACTCCATTTTTAGATGGTTTAGACGTGATAACAAAAGTTAATCCTGTAAACTATAAGTTAAACGGTTTAGCTGGCACTCCGCTTGATGCTGAAGGTATTAGTGTTATCGGTCAGGATATAGAGATGATTGCACCTTACACTATAGTCAAATATAAAGCAAAGCTGCATCCTGAAGATATAGAAAAAACCGAGCTTATTAATTTTGATGCTTCTGCTTTGACATTTGTTTTGATTAATGCCGTAAAAGAGCTCAATGATAAGAATACCGCTTTGGTAAACCAATATAAAAACTTAGAGGGAAGGATTCAGGTTTTGGAACAAACTTTGAATAATTGATATGAGTATTACTATAAAAGATATAAAACAAGCTAAAAATAAAAAGAAGATTTCTATGCTAACTGCATATAGCTATCCTTTGGCTAAGATAATTGATGCCGCTGGCATTGATATAATTTTAGTGGGGGATTCATTGGCGAATGTCGTGTTAGGGCTGGATTCCACAAAAGAAGTAACTATGTCTGATATGCTGCGTCATACTCAAGCTGTTACGCGGGCAGTTGAGCAGGCTTTAGTTATTGGCGATATGCCTTATGAGGCATATCAGGAAGATATCAAAGTTTGTGTAGACAATGCAAAGAAGTTTATTACAGCAGGTTGTGCGGCTGTAAAAGTAGAGTGGTTTGATGATTGTATTGAGGTAGTTAAGCTGTTAAGGAAAGAAAATATCGAAGTTATGGCTCACATTGGCCTGACCCCTCAGACAGTTGAGAAGCTCGGTGGGTTTAAAGCCCAAGGTAAGGATATTGAAACTGCTAAAAAGCTTATCAATCAAGCAGTATTATTAGAAAAAGAGGGCTGTTTTGCAATTGTTCTAGAGTGTATTCCTGACAGGGTTGCAAAGCTTATTACTGAAAAAATATCTATACCAACAATCGGAATCGGTTCTGGTAGTTTTTGTGACGGCCAGGTTTTAGTTACACATGATATGCTAGGTCTTTTTGATAGATACACGCCTAAATTTGTAAAAAAATATGCTGACCTTTCAAGTGAGATTTTAAAGGCAGTAACTGATTTTAAGGATGAAGTTTCTGGGGGTGTTTATCCTGACAAAGAACATTCTTTTAGTATTAGCGATGAAGAGTTTGAAAAATTGAAACAGGAGATTTAGTAATGTTTAGAAGTTCTAATCCCACACTGAGTGCAGCTACAATTAGAGGGGTTCGTGGCTACACGGGTGAAAACGCAATGACCGTTCAGGGGGTTATTAATAAATCTGCGATATTACTTCTGTTGGCATTATTTACCGCTAGTTGGATGTGGAAAAAGTTTTTAAGTTCTCCTGAGGCTGCTTTGGGTTTTTTGATTCTTGGTTTATTTGCAGGGTTTATCATCGCTTTGGTAACGGTTTTTAAAAAAGATTGGGCGAGAGTAACTGCACCCATATATGCCTTGTTGGAAGGGTTGGTTTTAGGTGGGATTACGGTTATGTTTGAAAAATCATATCCGGGAATCGCCTATCAGGCAATTACCTTGACCTTTGCAGTATTTGCCAGCCTATTGATTGCCTATAAGTCGGATTTAATCAAAGTGACCAACAAGATGCGTTTAGGTATTGTTGCTGCTACAGGCGGCATTGCTTTGTTTTATTTTATTGCCATGATCTTGGGTTTCTTCGGTGTAGGGGTTCCATTGATTAATAGTGCTTCACCTTTGGGGATTGGTTTTAGCATTGTGGTGGTAATAATCGCAAGTCTTAATCTGGTTTTGGATTTTGATTTTATTGCAAACAGTGCTAAAGCAGGCATGCCTAAATATATGGAGTGGTATGCAGCCTTTGGTCTGTTGGTAACATTGGTCTGGCTTTATATTGAGATCCTAAGACTTCTTTCAAAACTGCGCAGAAGAAGATAATTTAAAGTTAAATCTTTTGACTTTTTGACGGATTTGTGTTAAAAATATTGCTCTGATGAAAAATAATAATTTAATGGAAAAAATAGTATCACTTTGTAAAAGAAGAGGATTTATATTCCAAGGTTCCGAAGCCTACGGGGGCCTTGCTAATGCTTGGGATTATGGCCCGTTGGGTGTGGAGTTAAAAAATAATATTAAATCAGCTTGGTGGAAAAATGTTGTCAGTCAAAGAGGTGATATCTTTGGACTTGATGCCGCAATTTTTATGCATCCTGATGTCTGGAAGGCCTCAGGCCATGCGAATAACTTTACCGATAATCTGGTTGATTGTAAAAATTGTAAAAAAAGATTTAAGCTGGATGATTTAAAAATAGAGAAGTGCCCTGAATGTGGAGGAGAGTTAACTCAAGGTAAGAAATTTAATTTGATGCTGGAGACCCATCTTGGTCCAGTGGATGACAGTGCTGCAAAAGTGTATTTAAGGCCAGAGACCGCACAGGGAATATTCGTAAATTTTTTAAATGTTTTAAATTCTGCAAGGCCCAAGCTGCCTTTTGGCATAGCTCAAATTGGCAAGGCATTCCGTAATGAAATCACTCCCGGTAATTTTATCTTTCGTACACGTGAATTCGAGCAGATGGAGATAGAATATTTTGTCAATCCCAAAGAAGCGGATAAATTCCATAAGAACTGGATTGATGAGCGGTTTGTCTGGTATAAGGGCTTAGGTATAAAAGATGACAATTTGCGTTTAAGGGTTCATGAAAAAGATGAGCTGGCTCATTATGCAAAGGGGTGTACGGATATAGAGTATAAGTTTCCTTTTGGCTGGAGTGAATTAGAAGGAATTGCCAACAGAGGTGATTTTGACTTGAAACAGCATTCTGAACATAGCGCTAAGACCTTTGAATATTTTAATACAGCTGATAATGAAAAAGTTGTTCCTTATGTAATCGAGCCATCAGGTGGAGTGGATAGAACTGTTTTGGCGGTTCTGGTAGATAGCTATCATGAAGAAAAGGTAAAAGAGCAGATAAGGGTAGTATTAAAACTGGATAAAAAACTAGCTCCGATTAAGGTTGCTGTTTTGCCATTATTGAAGAAGAATTCTGATATTGTAAAAATGTCTCATGCGATAACCGATGATTTAAAAACCTGTTTTACGGTAAAATATAACGATACTGCTTCAATCGGTAAGCTTTATCGCAGACAGGATGAAGTAGGTACACCTTATTGCGTGACAGTAGATGTAGATTCATTAACGGATAAAAAAGTTACCATAAGAGATAGAGACACAATGGCACAAGACAGAGTTGGTATTGATAATTTAAAAAATTACTTGTTTGAAAGGCTTATTTAATTGAAAGGAGAGTTTTAAAGATGAAGAAGTACGTGTTTAGTTTTGGTGGTGGAAAGGCTGACGGAAATGAAAGCATGAAAAATTTACTAGGCGGTAAGGGAGCAAACCTTGCTGAGATGGCAGGTCATAAGGATTTAAAACTTCCCGTTCCTCCTGGTTTTACAATTACTACAGAAGTATGTAATTATTATTATAAGAATAAAAAGCGCTATCCCGCAGGTCTTAAAGAGAGTTTAAAAAAAGCCCTTCAAAAGGTAGAAGCTTTAATGGATAGAAAATTTGGCGATAGCAAAAATCCTTTGTTGGTTTCTGTAAGAAGCGGCGCGCGTAAATCAATGCCTGGAATGATGGAGACGATTCTTAATGTTGGCTTAACTGAAAAGACTATCCCCGGCCTTATCAAACAAAGCGGCGGTAATGAGCGTTTTGCATATGATGCATATAGGCGTTTGATTACTATGTATTCAGATGTTGTTATGGAGAAAGCTGCCGGAATTGAACCGAAAGATTCTGAAAGCGGCATCCGCAAACAGCTGGAGCGTCTTATGTATAATCTTAAAAAACAAAATGGTTATGCGTCTGATACAGATTTAACAGCCGCTGATTTAAAAAAGTTATGTTCAGAGTACAAGAAAAAGATAAAACAGGTTTTAGGAAAAGAATTTCCTGATGATGCCCTGAGCCAACTCTGGGGAGGGATTGGTGCAGTATTTTCATCCTGGAATGGTAAGCGTGCAATAAGCTACCGCAGGATTGAGAATATCCCTGATGAATGGGGTACAGCCGTAAACGTTCAGACCATGGTCTTTGGCAACATGGGCAGTGATTCTGCAACAGGCGTTGCCTTTACCAGAAACCCCGGTAATGGTGAAAATGGTTTTTATGGAGAGTATCTGGTTAATGCTCAAGGTGAAGATGTTGTTGCCGGTACCCGCACTCCCGCTCCGATAAATCAATATTCCCAGAGTGACCACAATAAGAGTTTGACTATTTTAGAAAAATTAATGCCTGTAATTTACAAGCAGCTTGTTGATATCAGATCAAGACTTGAGAAACATTACCATGATATGCAGGATATTGAGTTTACTATTGAAAAGGGAAGACTTTTCATGCTTCAGTGCCGTATTGGTAAACGTAATGGTCCGGCAGCGTTAAACATGGCAGTGGATATGTTAAAGGAAAAACTGATTAAAAAAGAGGAAATGATTATGCGCGTTACACCAGCGCAGTTAGATGAATTGTTACATCCGGTAATCGATCCTAAGTTAGAGCTTACCAAAAAATCTTTGGCAAAAGGTCTTCCTGCGGGTCCAGGTGGAGCAACCGGTAAGATTGTTTTTTCATCTCAAGATGCAGTGGATTGGGAAAAAAGGAATGAAAAGGTAATCTTAGTTAGAGAAGAGACTAACCCCGAAGACGTAGAAGGTATGCGTGCTGCTCAAGCTATCCTTACAGCCCGGGGCGGTATGACTTCACACGCAGCTTTAGTTGCCCGTGGTTGGGGTAAATGCTGTATTGTAGGTTGTGCGGCAGTTGAAGTTGATTATAATAATAAAAAGATGTTTATTAATGGAAAAAGTTTTTCTGAAGGCGATTGGATTACTCTTAATGGCACTAAGGGAAATGTCTATGAAGGCAAACTTCCGATGATGGATGCCGGCCAGGAAAATAAGGTTTTGGAGAGTTTTCTAAAGATATGTGACTCTATTAGAAAACTAGGTATTAGAACCAATGCTGATACCCCAACTGATGCAAAGAAAGCACGCGGTTTTGGCGCTGAAGGTATAGGGTTGTTTAGGACAGAACATATGTTCTACGGCAAGAATTCAGATGAGCCTTTGTTTATATTGCGTAAGATGATTATGTCTAAAACTCTAGATGAAAGACAGAGCGCTTTGGACGAGTTATTTCCGTTTATTAAAAAAGACATTAAAGGCACTCTTGAGGCTATGGATGGGTTTCCGGTTGTTGTTAGACTTTTGGATCCGCCATTACATGAGTTTGTGCCCCGCGATGAGAAGAGATTAGCGAATTTGGCTAAAGAGTTGGGGATTGATTTAGTGGAATTAAATAAAAGGGCAGTGGCTCTTCATGAATCAAATCCGATGATGGGACATCGTGGCGTAAGATTGGGCGTAACGTATCCGGAGGTAAGTGCAACCCAGATACGCGCAATCTTTGAAGCTGCAGCAGAGTTAATCAAACAAGGTAAAAAACCTTATCCGGAGATTATGATTCCGGTTGTCTGTGATGTGAAGGAAATCGATAATCAGTTTGCGATTGCAAAAGATATATATGCTAAAACTTGTAAGAAGTTTAATTTGAAATCAATCAAGCATATGCTGGGGACAATGATTGAGATCCCCAGGGCAGCTCTGACTGCTGGCAAAATCGCTCAGAAGGCTGAGTTTTTCTCATTCGGAACCAATGACCTGACCCAGATGGGATTTGGTTTTTCCCGCGACGATATCGGAGGTTTTGCGCCTGATTATATTGCAAAAGGAATACTTCCCGAAGACCCCTTTCAGAGTATTGATCAGGAAGGAATCGGCGAGTTGATTAAGATTGCTATTGAACGAGGCAGAAAGACCAATAAAAAACTAGAAATTGGTATCTGCGGCGAACATGGAGGAGAGGCAAAGTCTGTTGAGTTCTGTCATAACGTAGGCATGGATTATGTCAGTTGTTCTCCTTTTAGAGTTCCGATTGCCAGACTTGCCAGTGCTCAGGCAGTTATAAAAAACTCCAAATCAAAAAAGAAGAAAAAGAGATAAATGGAGAATATAAAAAGCTACATCAGTCAGATCAGAAGAATTCCTTTGTTAACTGCAAAGGAGGAGCTTGAATTAGCGAGAAAAGTGCAAAAAGGCGATAAGAAGGCCAGGGGTAAGCTTATTAAAAGCAACCTGCGTCTTGTGATTAGTATTGCCAAGCACTATATGCATCTTAGTTTTCCTTTTATGGATTTGATAGAAGAGGGTAATATTGGTCTGATGAAGGCAGTGGAAAAATTTAAACCTTCAAAAGGGTTTAGATTTTCCACATACGCTGCCTGGTGGATCAGGCAATCCATAATCCGTTCTCTTTCAGATCAAAGCAGGGTTGTGCGCCTGCCAGTGTATATGAATGAGATGATCTCTAAGTGGAAAAAAACCAAGGAAAAGCTTGCCCAGAAACTAAAAAGAAAACCCGAGTCTTATGAAGTTGCTAAAAGTATGAAACTTCCGGTTGAAAGAATTAATGAGGTTTCAAACTGGGCAATCAAAGCAACTTCATTGGAGTCGCCCGTAGGAAGTGATGATGATTCAGAATTAAAAGAGTTGATAGAAGATCCTAATGCAAAGTCCTCTGATGAGCAAGCTAATATTTTTATGCAGCAGGAAAGGATGAAGAATCTATTTGAAAATATCAATAAGCGTGAAAGAAAGATTCTCGACCTGCGTTTTGGTCTTGAAGACGGAGATATTCATACCTTAGCCGTTGTTGCCAAAAAGCTTGGCGTATCGCGTGAGCGTATCAGGCAGATTGAGGCAAATGCCTTGAAGAAACTCCGTAAAATCATTGAACAGGAAGAAAGGATTGACCGATGATAAGAAGGCAGAGAATGTATGCGTTGTTTTTACATCGTTTTGAAGATTTTTTCACTTCATTTTTTGCAACCAATATCATTAAAGGCGCAAGCCTTGCTGCCAGCAGATTAGAAGCAGATATCTTGCTGCATATTTTTGATGATTTGAATAAGTTCATGACTGAAGAATGGCCTTTTATTCCTAGTCTTAATCCGCCGTATATTGATGGGATTATTTTTGGCGATGTCAACGGACACAGGTCTTGCCTGGATGTGGTTGCAGCTAAAGGGGTGCCGTTTATTGTTTTGAATAATAATTTTGCTGAAAGTATTAATTGTGTGAGTATCAATAATAGAGATGCTACGCGCCAATTGACGGAAAGTTTGATCGCCTTGGGACACGAAAAGATTGCAATAATAAATGGCAATTTAAGGACCCATGCCGGGTTTGAACGGTTGGCTGGGTTTAAGGATGCCTTAAAGGCGCACAATATAAATGTTCCCGGTTCTTATATTAAAAACGGTGAATTTTTAAGATCGTTAAGTAGAATCGCAGCTGAGGAGTTGTTAAAATTAAAGGATAGGCCCACGGCTATATTTGCCGCATCTGATGTGATGGCTATGGAGGCAATTGATGTAATCCGCTTAAATAACCTAAAAGTTCCTGAGGATATATCTGTATTCGGCTTTGATAATTTTCCCTTGAATATATATAGCAAAATAAGTCTTTCGACTGTAAGCCAGCCTTTAGAAGAAATGGGCAGGCTGGGAGTTGAAGCATTAAATCAGATAGTTTCTAAGCAGATCAAGCCACCGTTTAAAAGAGAGCTTCAGGCACAGGTTATGCAAAGGGATTCCTGTGCGAAATTAATTTAAAAAGGAAAAATAATGGACCAATTACAAAAATGGATTAGAGACATTCCTGATTTTCCTAAAAAGGGGATAATTTTTAAGGACATAACAACACTGCTTAATAATCCAGATGCCTTTAAAAAGACTATTGATATTTTAGTAGAAAAGTTTAAGAGTGAGAAAATCGATTATATAGTGGGGATTGAATCCCGCGGTTTTATTTTTGGCGGTGCCCTGGCCTATCAGTTAGGCTGTGGTTTTGTTCCTGTAAGAAAAAAAGGAAAACTTCCGGCAAAGACAATAGCAGTAACTTACGATTTAGAGTATGGAACTGATACTCTTGAGATGCATGAAGACGCCTTTAAAAAGGGTGCAAAGATTTTAGTAATCGATGATCTCTTGGCAACTGGTGGTACTGCCCAAGGCGTATGCCGTTTGATAAAGCAGCTCTGCGGTGAGCTTGTGGGGGTTTGTTTTTTAATTGAGCTGACATTTTTAAACGGACGCGATAAGTTAAAGGATTGTCCAATCTTTTCCATAATTAAATACTAACGCGCCTGTAGCTCAGATGGATAGAGCGGGGCCCTCCTAAGGCCCGTCTTGGGGTGGTTCGAGTCCACCCAGGCGCACTTGAAAAAAATGTACGATCTGCACACGCATTCAATATTAAGTGATGGAATTTTAATCCCCAGTGAAATCGCTGTACGTTACGGTTCACTTGGTTTTAAAACAATTGCTATAACCGACCATGTTGATTATTCCAATTATAAAAATATTATTTCTTCCATTGTAGAATTTACTAAAAGATGGCCTAAGGATTCTAGTATTAAAGTTTTACCTGGAGTTGAATTAACACACTTACCCTTAGAACAGTTTAAGCCATTGTCCAAGTACGCGAGAAAAAAAG
>Ga0208279_1001979_pt1 | contig 10398 bp, 10 predicted proteins | sample AntAceMetag02UKM_FD_184766 | JGI IMG/M metagenome (GOLD analysis project Ga0208279, IMG submission 184766) | Saline lake microbial communities from Ace Lake, Antarctica - Antarctic Ace Lake Metagenome 02UKM (SPAdes) (version 2) | ecosystem: Environmental > Aquatic > Non-marine Saline and... | reverse complement strand
ATCAGGCCTATTTACAGCTGTTTTTCCTTAATTGACAGATAATACATGCTGACAGTATTCAATAACCATTTGAAATTACAATATTAAAAAAATCCAACCGTTATTTGCTGTAATAGATTTCATCCGTAATATTACCGGAGCTAACTGCCAAGCACCCACGTGCCCAGAAATGTCTGCCCCAAAACTTCTTTCTCAAATGGGGAAACTCCGATAGCAACATACGTGAGGTTATACCTTTTTCTATATTTGGGAATCCAAATCAGTTGCACCTTGAGGTCTGTTTTTGTATGGGCTCCAAGTTTGTAAAGTCGCATAGCGACAACTATAACCTTTTCTTCGCCTAAAGGCGAGGGGTTTCAACCATCCCCGAAAGGAACACTAAGAATTTTGAAGTTTCATAGTCTATTGATATTTTATGGTACGCCCGGCTGGGTTCGAACCAGCGGCTTTCAGCTCCGGAGGCTGAAGTCTATTTTTTACTTCCTTTTACCCTCATTGTTTAACCGCCTTAAAAACCTACTGAAATAACATCATATTCTAAAGTTGCTTTTTTCTTGACTTACTTTAAATTACCTTGATATACAAGAAATGTGTGGGGTATAGTGTGGGGTAAAAGGTTTTCAGCTTAACGGGAAAGGGGGCAAAATGCCAGTTCAAGAACGATTCAAAACCAAATATGCCGGCGTCTATTTTGTCAAAGCGCCGGCGGTGGGATCGAATAAATCAGAAAAAATTTATTATATCCGGTACCGAAAAAACGGCAATATGATCGATGAAAAAGCTGGCCGTCAATATCAAGATGATATGACTCCGGCCAGGGCTGCCACAATTCGAGGGCTGAGGATCGAGGGCAAGGAGCCCACAAATAGAGAAAAACGTGAGATTGAAAAAGCGTTAAAACAGGTTGAATCTAACAAATGGACCATAGACAGGCTATGGCAGGAATACAAAAAGAATAAACCGAATCTTAAAGGCATGCATACTTATAAAAGCGCCTACAAACTTCATATAAAGCCGTATTTCGCTAAAAAGGAACCAAAGGACATTTTACCACTGGAGATACAACGGGTTAAAAATAAGTTGCTAAAAAAGCGGTCTCCCCAAACAGTTCAGCATGTGCTTGAGCAGCTCCGGCGCATTATTAATTTTGGTGTTAATAATAGGTTATGTCAAGGGATCAACTTTAAAATTGAAATGCCAAAAGTTGACAATGTAAAGACCGAGGATTTAACACCGGCGCAACTTGAGCGTTTATTAAAAGCCATTGATGAAGATTTTCACCCGCATGCAGGGCCTATGATGAAAATGGTCCTCCTTTGTGGAATGAGGCGTAGCGAATTATTTCGACTGAAATGGAAGCATATTAATTATGAGCACAGTTTTATTGAATTGGTGGACACTAAGGGCGAGGTGGATCAGAAAATCCCGTTGAACGATGCAGTCAAGGAAGTTTTGGAGTCACTTCAAAAATCAAATACCCCTTATGTGTTTCCAGGCAAAAATGGCGGACAACGGGTTAATATTGCGAAGCAAGTTAATCGTATAAAAACGGCAGCGGGACTTCCGAAAGATTTTAGACCACTTCATGGGCTACGACATACATTTGCTTCCGGTTTGGCGTCAAGCGGAGAAGTGGACCTGTATGTTTTACAAAAATTGTTAACTCACAAGGATTCAAAAATGACGCAGCGTTACGCTTACCTTCGAAATGAAACCCTTAAACGCGCTTCCAATTTGGCAGGATCGATAATTGATGACGCAACCAATGGGACCGATCAGAAAAAAGTTGTGAACTTGGAAGATCGTAAAAAATAATTTCAGTCTTGGGGTATAGGGATGACGTCCCCGAAAAGCCGAATTCGCACGGCCTGGCCCCAGTTTCAACCCATGCGGCGCTACTGGCGGAGGTAGCATGAAGAGCACAGATTCAGGAGAAACTAACAAAAAAATAATTCCTGTCTATGGAATACAGATAATAAGATTCTGGGGGAAAAACGAACTAACCCTTCAGCAGTTCATGCTTGACAATGGATTGCATGCTTATGAACCAGGTAAAATTTCACCTCTTTTAAAGGATGAATTGCAAAACTATCCTACCGAAAAAATCCCGTATCTGATTTTTGACAAACAAGAATTAAGCAAGTATCAAGCCTTCACGCGCAGCATACTCCCGCGAATAGACAATCTACCAGTTTTAAAAAATATAGATAAAGAAAAAACCGCTTTGTTTTTAAAGATAAATGAGCTGCGCTATAAAAATAAGATGAACCGCTTTGATCAAACAGTTTCCAAAGAATTAGAAGAAAGAATATTTGAGTATTACAAGAAATACAAAAAAGGTTTTTCTGGGACTATAGATGATGATGACTGGTTTTGGCAAATAAGCCATGACTTTCCGCCCCCCATTGAACGTGATGAAAATATAGAAAATGCTACCTGGGATGAACATATCAAACCGATTGTCGAACTTTATAACCTTGAAGACCCAATCGATAAACAATTTGAATACAAGCACTTTAATATTCCAGAGACCATTACTGAAATAGAAGTAAATTCAATGATGCGGGAGACCATGGCTTTATGTTACGAACTCCCTTCAGACGATTTTTACAAAGAAGTGATGCAAGAGTTGGCAAAGGGAAAGACGGGGGTCACTGTGCCTATGACAAAGGAAGAGACGGAGGTCACCGGGGAAAAAGAAAAAAAAGTTGACATAAAAAATGAATTTCACAAGTTTCTTTTCAGGCTTTTTAAGGAAAATAGGTTGTCTTATTTCCTAGAGTTACTCCACAGGGAACCAAGGAGCCTGAAAAGCGCGAAGTCTGAACAAGACCGTGATGTTTTTATAGAGAAGAAGGTCTTTCCTTGTCAGCCAGGCACTAAATGGGATGATGTTAAAATCACATTGACTGGGGATGATACAGTTAGGGTAAAAACACCTCAAGGTGAGGGTGTGTTTTCTTATCATCAATTAGAATTGGCAGACAGAAGAATCCCAAAAGGCAAAGCAACAATACTTTGGATACTATTAAAGTTGTTTGTAAAAAATAATGGTTTTATTTCGCCCAATACTGATGATTACATTTCAAACCTATCTGATACCGCAAAAAGATTAAATAAACATTTACAAAAACTTTTTGGTATTAAAGAGTCAATATATACAGACCATTATAAGAAGCTAAAAAAACTGGATATAGATCCAGAAATTTATACAGCACAAGACGAACAAACCGCTACGAAGAGTCAGAGAGTTAAAGGGTATAGAACAAAAATCTTTTTCAGTAACCAAACTAAAATGGTTTTTTAATCCAATCCCTTCCTCAAAAGAAAATACCTCCTCAAAAGGAAATTTCCTTTTACCTTCTAAAAAAAATCCTCATTTTTTTATCTAATAATATCATGCATATATATAAAATTTATAAGTTAATTTCCTCCTCATTTAGGAATTTCCCCATTTAGGGTAAAGGCAGGGAAATCAAAACAAACAGACTAAACAGGAGAAACAAGAAATGAACTCTAATGTAGTACTTCAAGCGGTTAATGAGCATAAAGCCGCAAAAATGCTTGGCAAGTCGGTTCAAACTTTAAGGAACGAAAGATTTTTAAGAAAGGGATGTCCCTGGGTAAAATTAGGAAGGAGCGTTCGCTATCTCATTAGCGACCTAAGCGATTATTTGAACCAAAACCGGATAGATCCAGAAAGGACGGCGTGATGGTTAAGCCATTTATGACACCAACAGAGATGGGCTTGCGGTGAGTGTGAGAAGTTATTCAACACCCTGCCAGAAGGTGGGAGAACAACAACCGGGGATAGGGACATTCCTTTTTAAACATAAAGGGCAAGTATGAACGCAACAGTTTTAAAAAGAGAGACGTTCAAGACTAATCGAGAATTAGAGTTCTTTTCCGAAAAAGAATTACAGATGCAGATCGGTCATTCCAAGGAATCATGGCCTATAGCATTGATAAAGGAACTTATCGACAACAGTCTGGATGCCTGCGAAACCGTCGGTGTTTTGCCTGAAATAGAAATTTCCGTTGAGGATGACGGTATATATGTCAAGGATAATGGACCCGGATTGCCTGAAAAGACCCTTCAGGAATCTTTGGATTACATGGCCAGGGTTAGTGACAAGAATCATTACATAAGTCCGAGTCGGGGCCAGCTTGGCAATGCCTTGAAGTGTGTTTATGCAGTTCCTTTTGTATTGAACGGGGATCTTGGGCAAGTCGATATTATTACCAGAGGCAAACTTCATAAAATATCTGTTACTATTGATAAAATAGCACAAAAGCCAAGTTTGTGGCATACCATCAGCAATAATGGTTTTGTAAAAAACGGAACTTTTGTAAAAATATATCTTCCTGAGATAGCAGGCTTAGTCGAGAATACAGAAAGCTGCGATTTTTACAATTCGGCAATGAGTTTGCATTCACTAATTGGTGGTTTCACTGCCTTTAATCCCCATGCTTCCTTTACTTATAAAATCAATGAAAAATTCTCAGAAAGACGAACCATTGATTCATTCCAAAAATGGAGTCCGTCTAATCCCACCTCAGCACATTGGTATTCAGTTGATCGTCTTAAATATTTAATATCTGCATATTTAAGTATTGAGCGTGAAGGCAGCAGAGCAAGAACTGTTCGGGAGTTTGTGTCTGAGTTCAGAGGTCTTAAAAGCACCTCCAAACAAAAAAGAGTGACCGAGACAGTCGGGTTGTCCAGAGCACATCTTCATGACCTTGTTAAAGACAACGATTTAGATATTTCGCTTCTACGAAATCTTTTAATTGCCATGCAGCACAACAGCCAGCCGGTCAAGCCAAGGGGCTTGGGCGTTATTGGTGAGGACTATTTCAGGCAATGGATGGTTGGAAATTACGTTTCAAAAAACAGCATAAGATACAAAATGATAGCCGGGGAGTCTAACGGCTTACCCTTTGTTTTGGAAACCGCCTTTGGAATCAATCGAGAAGCATACGCAGGATGTGGTAGGGAAATCATAACCGGCTTAAACTGGTCCCCTACATTAGACATGCCCTTTTTAGAGCTATCATGGTTCCTAAATGAATCTCACGTTGAAGGATGGGACCCTGTTTCTGTGATAGTCCATTTAGCCTGCCCTATTCTTAATTTTACGGACAGAGGAAAGAGCAAACTTCATTTACCAGGGGAGATACATAACGCATTATATAAAGCGGTCAAGTCGGTAAGTAAGGATTTTCGTAAAATTAAAAAAAGACTGAGACGGGAGCAACGGATTCAAGACCATGATCTTGAAATGATGCGCAAACAGCAAAAAAGGCGAAAACTGAGCGCAAAGGCTGCGGCGTTTGAAGTCATGGAACAAGCCTATATGAAAGCCAGTTCCAATGGAACCTTGCCCGCAAATGCAAGGCAATTGATGTATGCTGCAAGACCTTTGGTTATCAACCTAACAGGCAAGGCAAAACCTTGGAAGCATTCCTCATATTTTACACAAACTCTTTTACCTGAGTTTATAGAAAATCATCCAAAACTTACCGCCGATTGGGACGTGGTTTATGATGCAAGAGGCAAATTAGTTGAACCTCATACCGGAAAACGTGTTGACCTTGGAACTGTAGAGGTTAGGAAGTACATAAATAACTGGTTAAACAATATCCGTATATCAGATGTTACAAATTTTTCGTTTCCATCTCACGTTGATACATCAGGACCAGTTGGGCGTTATAGGTTTGCATTGTTTGTCGAAAAGGAAGGGTTCAACGAATTATTTGAAAATGTGAATCTTGCCAACCGTTACGACATAGCAATTATGAGTACTAAAGGAATGACAGTGACGGCAGCAAGAAGACTGGCTGAAAGCTTAACAGAAAAAGGTGTTGCCATACTCGTAATACGAGATTTTGATAAATCCGGGTTCAGTATTGTTCATACATTAAAAACAAGTTCTAAAAGATACACATACGAGACATTGCCAAATGTTGTAGACCTTGGACTGAGGATAGAAGATGTTGAACAAATGGGATTGCAATGTGAGGATGTTACATATGAGAGCGAGAAAGACCCTCGCATAAATATATTAGAATCCGGGGCAACGGAAGAAGAAGCAGACTTCCTTGTTTCTGGTGGTCACCCCAAAGCTTGGAAAGGGGAACGGGTAGAACTGAACGCTATGGATTCGGAACAATTAGTTGGATGGTTGGAAAACAAATTAAAAGAGGTAGGTGTCTTTAAGGTTATTCCTGATGAAAAGGTTTTAGTACAGACATTTAGGAAGGCATATAAAGAAACCTGTATCGAGCGTGAGATTAAAAAAGCAATCAGAAAATATGATGATACTTTTAATAAAACAATAGTGCCGACGGATATTCGGGAACAAGTCGCTAAAAGTATAAATGACACAACAAAAGCATGGGATCAGGCTATTAAATCAATTGCTGTGTATAAGTTAAATAATGACTAGTAAAACATTGAAAATGGGTACAGTTGTGCAAAACAAAATTAACACATTCAAAAGAACCTTCAAGGGCCGCCAGGATATTGTGCCGCGCCTTTGGATATCAAAAGACGGAAAAAAAACCGGATGGGCGCCGTGATCCGCTTTGTGGCGGGCGATTTTGATAATCATATGTCAAGGGAAGACTCGGGATGAAAGAAAAAACAATATTTGATGCTCATTTAAAGGATCTTGAAGCAAGTGGGATCTCCCAGGAAACGGCCATGGATGCCGGGTTGTACAGTATGAAGACACAAGATCTTGTTCTCCGGTTTGGTATTCCGCTCACCATCAACACCGATGGTCTGGTTTTTCCTTACAGCGGAGACGGATATTCACGGGTTAAATATTTTCCACCCGTCAAAACTGAAAAGGGTCAAATGAAATATGGCCAGGCAAAAGGGTCTTTCTCGGGTTTATATATACGGCCTAAGGTTCGGGAGATCTTGAACGATCCTTCAAAAAACTTGGTTTCGCGGAGGGTGAGAAAAAAGTCTTAAAGGGATTGCAAGAAGGATTGAGTCTTGTCGGTCTGGGTGGGTTATGGAACTGGCTGAAGGATGGGAAACCAATAAAAGATCTCGATCAAATAAATTTATTTGGCCGTGAAGTGGATTTTTTCCCTGATTCAGACGTATGGAGCAAGCCGGACTTACTGAATGCCGCATATGCTTTTTGCATGGAGTTAGAGAGGCAAGGCGGCCAGGTGAAAATTACTCGGTTGCCTCATAATGTAAATAGCAAGGTAGGTCTTGATGATTATCTGCTTGATCATACCGTTGAAGACCTTGAAAAATTAGAGAAGATCCCTCTTTCCCACAAGGGTTTCAAACAGACAAAAAAATGGCACGAAAAATGGCTTTCAAAAAAAGAAAAAACCGAAGCGGCGCAGGAAAAAGAGAGGGAGCAAGATTATACAGCTGTCCACGATAAACTTGTTGATCTTGTCATAAATAAGGACGATCAAATTTGCTTTCTGATTATGAATAATACTGAATTGGGACAAGAAACCAAACTCCGCAAGGAAGATGGGAAGGGACATTTTCACCCGCCTCCACGTGAGGCTATCAAGTGGAGCCTTCCCAGGCTTGAAAAAGTTCTTCATTATTACAAAACCGATAATAATCGGCGTTTGTATGATGACCTTTTGACCTACCTCAAAGGCATTTCCGAGCTTCCGTCAAGTGATTATTATCATTTGTTAGCCTGTTGGGTTCTCCACACATATGTGTATGAAAAGGCCGGTTATTCACCTTACATCTGGCTGTATGCAATCCCTGAGCGAGGGAAGAGCAGAACTGGCCACGGGCTGATGAATGTTGCCTACCGAGGTCTAACAGTCGAGTCGCTTCGTGACCCTTACATCATTCGCGCTGCCCAAAATATAAACGCATCGTTATTTTTCGATGTGATGGATCTTTGGAAAAAGGCTGAGAGGACGGGAACGGAAGATATTTTACTGCAAAGATTTGAGCGCGGAGCTGTAGTTCCACGGGTCTTATACCCAGACCGTGGACCGCATAAGGACACTGTTTTTTTCGACATCTATGGTCCCACAATTGTTGCGACAAATGAAAAAGTGAGCGAGATCCTCGCCACCAGAGCTATTCAGATCATTATGCCAGAATCCAGCAGAACCTTTGAGAACGATGTAAAGCCGGAAGACGCTTTGCCGCTTCGTGAAAGGCTTGTTGCATGGCGTGCCAGACATATGAATAATGAGTTGCCGGAAACGTTAAAGCCGTGCCGTGGCCGCTTGGGTGATATTCTGAAGCCATTACGCCAAGTCATTTTAATGATCGCTCCGAGTGAGGAGCAGCGTTTCTTGAATTTATGCGTTGAGATCCAGAATCAACGTTACGAAATTTTGGCGGACACTTTAGAGGCGGCAATCATCCAGGCTATTACGGACCTTGAACATGAGATTGAGAATTGCAAATTGCAATCTAAAACGATTACGGAAAAAATCAACGAGGATATCCCAGAAAAATATCAAAGAGCACAACGCACGATCACACAGGCATGCAAGCGGATGGGATTTAAGGCGCCTCGATCCGACGGACAGACCTATATTGAAATAAATTCAAAACTGTTTTTTCAATTATCTGCGCGTTACCTTCGAAAAAGTGCAGACAGTGCACTTAACAAAAACACGGAAAAACAAGCGCACTGTACAACCAACCGAAATAATTACGAATATGCAGACAGTGCACTTAATCAGACTCCGTGCACGGGAAAGTGTGAAAATGACAAATCTCATTTATATAATGATCAGCGTCAAATTTTCGATGATCAAAAAGGAATGTGGGTAGATCCCATGTAGATAGTGCACAGGCTGTCAGGTAGATTTTGATGCCATAAAATTTTAATATTTATAACATGCTGTAATTACTACTAAAATGATTGACAACCTTAAATTAATGAAAAATATGAGTCTATTAAAATTACATTTTTTTCTTTTACCCGTGCACGCACTTAGAATAAGTGCACTGTCTGCACTGTGTGCACAAGTATTTAAAATTAATAGATATCCTACAGTGCACTTGCCAGTGCAGTACAGTGCACTTGTTTATTGGTGCACCCGATTTTAAAAATTAATTAAACAGGTGAACATTTTTGGTGTGCTTTTCCGGGTGGGTCCGAGTCCCTACCTGGACGGCGGGATTTTTTCAGATTGGCGGGGTCTGAAAATTACAAAATAATGAATTTATCAATTCAAGACATTCAAAACGATATTGCCGAGTACCAGTCTATGATCCAAAAGGCACAGGCTGAGCTTGACAGCTTGACTGAAGGTTACTTGCCATATTCTGAGCATAAGAAGCGCGAGAGAATCAGGCGGGAGTGTGAGGCCGAAATTAAGCATGTCAAACAGCTTATCGTGTACACTCGAGAGGGAATTGAACTAAGGAAATAAGATTTTCACAGACACAAAGCAAACACAGCATGGCTGAACGTACTGGAATTAAAAAGAATAAAAAGGCGCAGGGGATATACATTCCCCGGCTTTTGCCCTTGAAGGATGCGGCGCAATGGCTCGGCCTGACTGTGTGGGCGATGAGGGAAAGAATCTGGTCGGGTCAAATTCCAGTCGTTCAGTTTCCAGGCGGGCGCAAAATGTATGTTGATACTCAGGACCTTGAAAAGTTTATTCAGAGAAATGAAAGGACAATAATATAGCAATAGCCTACTAAATGTAGCAAAACTTTAGACGAGGTGAAGGCCCAAAGCCGAGTTTACATACACTTTAACATTAAAAGGACATAAAAATAAATGAAAGCAAAGGACCGACACAAACGACAACTCATTGAATATTTAAGTAATCCTGGAAACAAGTTTTGCACGCGTTATGACATGGGAACAAAGGTTTTGGGGTTCAAGGATAATTCTACCCTCTATCGCCATTTTACACTTAATGAGTTGAGCGAAATTGAAGTTGAAGCATTTGAATTAAGGCGCTCTAAATATAGTCATAGGTTGGCAAAGGTGGATGACTCATTGCTAAAAAAAGCGCAAGAAGGAGATGTCCAAGCCGCTAAGCTATGTTACCAACGTTTTGAAGGTTGGAGCGAAAAAAAGCGCAGCGAGGTAACTGGAGATAAGGTCGAGGCTATTGAAGTAAGGATCGTTAAATTTGGTGATAAATTTTCTGAACAAAAAGGCGAAGCTGCTCCAGCAATTGAACATAGCACACTGGCAATTGAGGATTCAAACTGAATATGAATGAAATTACTGATAAGACCATAGATACGGAAAGGATCAATGAACAGCCAAGAGATTAAATCACTTACTCAAGTTTCGCACCCCTGAAATGGGGTAATACCTTTTAAAGCGTCTGTTAAAGCGTCTAAATAGTGATGAAAATCTTCATTAATTTTGAAAAGGTCAAAAATTGTTGAGAAGGAGACGAGAAAGA
>Ga0208279_1001977_pt1 | contig 10403 bp, 10 predicted proteins | sample AntAceMetag02UKM_FD_184766 | JGI IMG/M metagenome (GOLD analysis project Ga0208279, IMG submission 184766) | Saline lake microbial communities from Ace Lake, Antarctica - Antarctic Ace Lake Metagenome 02UKM (SPAdes) (version 2) | ecosystem: Environmental > Aquatic > Non-marine Saline and... | reverse complement strand
ACCGGTCTATTACACAGTAAGTAAAGCAGGAGTGCTCGGTTTGACAAAATATATTGCCACATATTATGAAGGAACTGAGATCCGCTGCAATGCCCTAACACCCGGGGGTGTGGAAAGAGATCATGATCCAGCATTTAAGGAAGCTTACAGTCAACGGACTGTCATGGGCCGGATGGCCTATCCCCATGAGATGAAAGGGGCGGTTGTTTTTCTGGCATCAGAAGCATCAAGTTATGTGACTGGAACAAACCTGGTCGTAGATGGAGGATGGACAGCATGGTAGAAGTTCTGGCGCTTATCCCCGCGCGAGGTGGATCGAAAGGTATTCCCCGCAAGAATATCAAGGATCTGGGGGAGCATCCTCTAATTGCTTACAGTATAGCTGCTGGTTTGGGTTCAAAATTGGTTACCCGAACTATAGTAACCACTGATGACGAGGAGATAGCCCGGAAAGCCAAGGAATATGGAGCAGAGGTTCCTTTTTTACGTCCTGAGGAATTTGCGCGGGACGATACCAGGGATCTGCCAGTTTTTCAGCATGTGTTGTCTTGGTTAAAAGAACACGAGGATTATCAGCCTGAAGTAGTAGTACAGCTCCGACCAACCAGCCCTTTCCGTTCCCCAATACTTGTTGATGAAACGATCCAAATATTGCTTAATAATCCCCAGGCAAATTCTGTACGGGGAGTTGTACCTTCTAAGCAGAATCCCTATAAAATGTGGCAAGTTCTGGGTGATGGGAGGATGGAACCTCTGCTAAATACCGAATTTGTCGAAGCTTTTAATATGCCGCGACAGGAATTACCAGAGATCTTCTGGCAAACCGGTCACATTGATGCCATCCGAACTCAAACAATCCTCAATGGTTCTATGAGTGGAGAGAACGTCTATGCTTGTCAGATCGATCCTTTGTTTTCGGTAGATTTGGACAGCCTCCTGGACTGGGAACAAGCTGAATCCCAGATATCAACTTTAGGAACTGATATTGTTTTTCCTCAAGGATCTTCATCTACGATCCCTGAAAATATTTCACTACTGGTGCTGGATTTTGATGGTGTATTAACGGACGATCGAGTGTATGTAAATCAGCATGGAGAGGAAACCGTCGCTGCCCACCGGGGAGATGGTATGGGTATAAGTAGAGCAAAAAGGGCTGGCATTGGAGTTATTATTCTGTCAAAAGAGAAAAATCCTGTTGTGCAAGCACGTGGGGATAAGTTGAAGATCGATGTCTACCAGGGTATTGACGATAAGGGTCAAAAACTGCAGGAAATCCTTAAGGAAAAAGGAGTCTCTGCTGAGCAGGTGGTATATGTGGGCAACGATATCAATGATCTACCTTGTTTCCCACTGGTTGGTTTGGCTGTAGCAGTGGCTGATGCGCATCCTGAAGTAATATTCAAGGCTGACCTGGTATTGCGTAAAAAAGGCGGCTTTGGTGCGGTACGGGAAATTTGTGATCTGCTGGTTGATAAGATAACCGCGGAAAAGTAAATATTGGGAGATTGGTATATGAAACGAGAAGTTAAAATGGGAAATCGCTATGTGGGCGACGGCCATCCGGTTTATATTATTGCTGAAATTGGCATCAATCATAATGGAAACATAGATGTAGCTAAGCAGCTTATTGATGCTTCGGTAGAAGCTGGCTGTGATGCTGTGAAATTCCAAAAACGGACTCCGGAGTTATGTGTCCCAGATGACCAGAAGGACAAAATGCGCCATACTCCCTGGGGATATATCAGCTATCTGGAATACCGCGGAAAGGTTGAGTTTGGCAAAGATGAATTCAGCGAAATAGTAGATTACTGCCAGGAAAATAGGATCGATTGGCAGGCCTCTGCCTGGGATGAACCCTCGGTTGATTTTTTGGAGCAGTTCAGCCCGATAGCTCATAAAGTAGCATCGGCTTCACTTACGGATTCAGCCCTGCTGTTGAAAATGCGCCAGCAGGGACGACCGATCATCCTCTCCACCGGTATGTCTCAGATGGACCAGATCAAAGCTGCTGTTGAGCTGATTGGGATAGATGATTTGGTCCTGGCCCACTGCACTAGCGCTTATCCATGTCCTCCTGGAGATTTGAACCTGAAAATGATCCAGACCTTGCGAGAAATGTATCCCTGCCCAATCGGCTATTCCGGTCATGAAGTCGGTTTACCAACCACGGTTGCTGCTGTTACTCTGGGCGCTTCCTTGATAGAACGCCATATCACCCTGGACAGAGCAATGTGGGGTTCAGACCAGGCGGCATCCATAGAACCGGGGGGTTTGAGAAAGTTGGTGAAGTACATCCGCGTAGTGGAAGAAGCCCTCGGTGATGGTGTGAAAACTGTCTATGAGAGTGAACAACCTGGTTTACAGAAACTGCGCCGGACAGATACCCTACCTATCCGTGGACGTTATCAAAAAGAATAACTCAGGATATTTCAGTCCTGAGTATCAGGCTAAAAACCATGGCTGAGTTAACCGGGTTAATCAATCGGGGAATTCGCAAGCTACAGCTAGTCGGCCGCATTAGGCGGTTGAACAAGATGATCGCTGCCCATTCAGTTCCAGAAGATGATCAAAAGCCCATTATTTTCTTTAACGCTTCTGCCCGATTGGAAGGGCTAAACCTCAATGCTGCCTTTGGATTGATCTCCAGTTGGGGTGTGCAGCTGGCTGGTCGAGAGGTGGTCCATTTTACCTGCCAGTCCGGGATGAGTCAATGTGTGCTCGGAGCTGGGCTTGGTGATCCCAAAGCGCCCCCTCCCTGCCAGGGCTGTATCCAACATTCAAGATTATTCACAGGATCCACTCAGACTGCCTGGTTCAATTATCAAGAAGACCCTGATCTCAGACATATTCTGAATGGAATTACTGTTAAAGAGCTGGAAACTTTCAGTTACCAGGATCGTCCCTTGGGTAGATTGGTGCTGCCGAGTTTACGCTGGATTTTACGCAGATATAATCTGCAGGAAGATGATCTTACCCATTATTTATTCTCGGAATACATTCTTTCAGCCCATAATATAGCTGTTAAGTTCAGTGAGGTTATTAATGACCTTGAACCTGATACAGTAGTTTTATTTAATGGATTACAGTATCCAGAAGCTGTGGTTCGCTGGGTTTCGCAGGGGCAGGGCATCCGGGTAGTCACCCATGAGGTGAATCTACAGCCGTATTCGGCTTTTTTTACTGATGGGCAGGCGACAATATATCCAATGGATATCCCGGAAGATTTCAGATTATCCGATAAGCAAAACCAGGTTCTTGACAGTTATTTGACAAAACGGTTTAAAGGTGATTTCAGAATGGCTGGGATAAAATTCTGGTTGAAAATGGATCAACTGCCAGATGATTTCCTGACTTTCGCCGGAGATTTTAAAGCAATTGTTCCTGTGTTTACGAACGTCATCTTTGATACCAGTCAGGCCCACGCAAACACATTATTTAAAGATATGTTTGAATGGCTGGACCTCGTTGTAAAAAAAGCAGTTGAAAATCCTGATATCCTGTTTGTCATTCGGGCTCACCCGGATGAAATGAGGAAAGGGAAAAGCAGTCAGGAAAGTGTTATGGCCTGGGCGGAGGCAAAAGGTGCTGCGGAGGTTCAAAATATCAAATTGATCGGCCCGGATGAAACGCTCAGTTCATATGAATTAATTCGGCTCTCAAAGTTCACTATGGTCTATAACTCATCCATTGGATTGGAAGCAACCCTGCTGGGAGCTGCCGTCCTTTGTGCTGGAAAAGCCCGCTACACTCAGTACCCAACGGTTTTCTATCCGGACTCGCGGAAAGATTATAAAGAAAAATTAGAATCGTTCCTGGCAGCTGATGAGATCCAGATCCCGGAAGAGTATTACGAGTACGCCCGCAAGTTCTTATATTATCAGCTCTATAAAACATCACTTCCATTTGATGAGTTCCTATTTGAACATCCCACTCCAGGGTACGTTCAGATCAAGAACCTTTCCTGGAAGAGCTTTTTGCCTGGCCAATCCCCAGTGCTGGATTGTGTGGTGAGCGGTATTAAAGAAGGCAGCCCGTTTGTATTGGAGAATGATTTATCATGAAGCTTTATTACCAAATTAAAAGACAACTTAAACTGATCCGTTTGGAGCTCCGAAGAGCCCGGGTTGCTCGCCGGTGGGGAAAGGATGTTCTGGATAAATCTCCATCAATATTTGGGAACGCGATCCCCAAAGCAGGATCTCACTTGTTGATCCAGGTTTTATTGGGGTTGATGGAAATCGGTCCTTTTGTGAATCCTGGCTTTCCTCCTATAAATAGATTTGAGGGTAATACTCGTTTGGAGTTACCTGAAAGGATAATTGAGCTAAATAGGATGCGTCCAGGAGATATCAGATATGGATATGCTGCTTGCAGAGAGCCCTTGACATCTGCAATAACGGGACTGGGACGAGCTTCTGTATTTATTTATCGTGACCCAAGGGATCAATTAGTCTCCCATGTTTATTACGCTAAAGATATTCATACTGGCCATGGTATGCATGATTATTATAATAACGTCCTGACGACCATGGAAGAACGATTAAATGTTGCCATCGAAGGCTGCGATTTGCTTGGACTGGGGCTACCCACTGTCTGGGAGCGTTATGCTGAACATTTTGGCTGGTTTGAAAGAGATGATGTGTTATGCTTGAAGTTTGAGGAGTTGATTCTTGATAAGGAAAAGGCATTTGGCGAGTTGCTGGATTATATCGAGGGATTTGGGGTTGAATTTTCTGTATCCAGATTACAAGCCATTGAGATCTTAAGCCAATCTATCAAACCCAAAAAGTCAGGGACCTTCCGGAAAGGCCAGCCAGGAGCCTGGAAAGAGCATTTTACGGAAGAAAATAAACGTCGATTCAAAGCAGTCGCCGGGGATTTGTTGAGCCGCCTAGATTACGAGGAAAACGACCAGGATTGGTAGAAAATAATATTGGAAAGTTCATGTCTGGACAAAAACCACTTTGTTCGATCGTCATCCGGGCTTATAACGAAGAAAAGCATATCGGTAAACTTTTAACTGGTATTGAACAGCAGACTCTCCGGGAGAGGGAAACCCTGATTGTGGATTCTGGCTCAACGGATGGAACCCTCGAAATAGTTTCTAAATTTGATGCCAAGGTAGTAAATATTGATCCAATAGAATTTACTTTCGGTAGGTCTTTAAACAGAGGTATCCATGAAGCTCAGGGTCGATATGTTGTGATCATCAGTGCCCATTGTTTTCCTGTATATCCTGATTGGCTGGAACAGCTGCTGAAAGCATTTGAGGACCAGACCGTAGCGGTGAGTTATGGAAAACAACGCGGTGCGAATACTAATCATTTTTCGGAACACCAATTCTTCCGGACATACTTCCCCGATATCAGCCAACCTGATCAAGGACAGCCGTACACTCACAACGCCAATGCCGCCATTCGTAAATCTCTCTGGGAACAGCATCCTTATAATGAACAGATCACCGGGCTAGAAGATCTGGCCTGGAGCAGCTGGGCCAAAGACCAAGGATATTCGATAGCCTACGTGTCTGATGCTGAAATAGTGCATATTCATCAGGAGACTTTTAAACAGGTCCATAATCGCTATAGGCGTGAGGCAATCGCCATGAAGCAAATCTTGCCCGAAAGTCATTTTTCGGTTCGGAATATGGTTGGCATGTTCATTCATAAATCGATTTCCGATCTGTCTCAGGCTCGTAGGGAAAAGATATTCTGGAAGGAATTTATTGACATTCTAAGGTTCCGCCTTGTCCAATATCTAGGTACCTGGCAGGGGTACCGATATTCCGGGAAAATTGACCAGAAATTACACAGGCAGTTTTATTATCCTCCTGGTTCGTTGACAGATAAGATTCCAGAATCCCGCCCGATCAAACCCATCCGATACCCTGATGAGGAGTAACATAAGATGACCAAACTAGCAGCCTTGGTGCCAATGAGACACCATTCCCAGCGGGTGCCAGGGAAAAACTTCCGTGACCTGGCCGGGAAACCGCTCTACCAACACATTCTATCAACATTACAGGATGTCCCGGAGTTGGATGAGATATATGTGGATACAGACAGTCCGGTGATTGCGGAGGGCATTATGATTGCCTTTCCGGAAGTTAATGTCATTAATCGACCAGAGGATTTACGGGCGGATGAGGTATCGATGAACCGGATCATAGCCCATGATATGTCAGTGATTGGAGCGGATCTTTATCTGCAAACCCACAGCACGAATCCTCTGCTTCAGGCAGGGACGGTCTCTAAAGCCATTCAGATATTTCTAGAGAATAGATCTGAATTTGATTCCCTCTTCTCCGTAACCAGGCTACAAACGCGTCTATATGACCAGGAAGGCAAGGCGGTCAATCATAATCCTGGAGAATTGATCCAAACCCAGGATCTATCGCCATTGTATGAAGAGAATTCCTGTATATACTTGTTTACAGAAACCAGTCTTAAGGAGAACGGTCACCGGATAGGGAGTTCCTCATACCTGTTTGAAATTAACCCTGAAGAAGCTTGGGATATTGATACTCCCCTTGATTTCGAAATAGTTGAATTCATAATGAAGAAAAACAAAGAGTGATCTAATGCCTACAATATTATTCTCTGCGCCTTATATGATTCCCTTCCTGGACCGCTTTCGTCCTGTTCTGGAAAATTTTGGACTTGAACTGATCGTTCCTGTAGTGGAAGAGCGTCTGGAGGAGGCTGAATTGATTAATTACGCGGGCAAATATGATGGAGTGATCTGCGGAGACGATCGTTATACCCGCCGTGTGATTGAAGCATCTACTCCCAGGTTGAAAGTAATCTCCAAATGGGGTACAGGTATAGATTCTATTGATAAAGAGGCTTGCAAAGAGTATGGTGTGATGCTTGGAAACACTCCTAATGCTTTTACTGAACCTGTGGCGGATTCTGTGTTTGGATATATGTTGATGTTCGCCCGACAGCACCCCGGGATGGACCGGGCTATGAAACAAGGGGTTTGGAAGAAGATACCAGGCAAGGCATTGAGGGAATGCACTTTGGGTATTATAGGCATTGGTAATATTGGGAGAGCGCTCGTGAGAAGGGCGCAACCTTTTGGGATGAAAGTTCTTGGCAATGATATCCGGGATATTGATCCCGAATTTATTAAGACATATGATCTTGAGATGGTAGGTCTCGAGGAACTATTATCAAGGTCGGATTTTGTGAGTGTGAATTGTGACCTGAATCCCACCAGCAGGCATTTGATTGACAAAAGGGCTTTTTCCCTGATGAAACCGGAAGCTGTCTTTATCAATACTGCCAGAGGTCCCATCGTGGAAGAGGAAGCTCTGATAACTGCCCTGCAGGAAGGGAAAATAGCCGGAGCGGCCATGGATGTGTATGAAAATGAGCCCCTTCCCAAGGACAGCCAGCTCAGGAAATTTTCCCGGGTGCTGCTGGCTCCGCACAACGCCAATTCCAGTCCGCAGGCTTGGGAAAAGGTACACTGGAATACAATTAAGAACCTACTAGATGGGTTGGGGATCGATTACCAGATCAATGAAAGAGGTGAAATCATATGAAAAAGCGATATGTCGTAGTCACGGGCGCAGCAGGAGGTATTGGCCGGGCAACTGCAAATTTCTTTGCAAAAAAAGGTTGGATTGTGGTTGGTATCGATCGAGCGCCGTTTAATGGTGATTTTCCTCAGAATGGATTATTTATCCAAGCAGATGTTGCTCTTGAGAAGGATTGGCAGGATATCCAGGGGAAATTGGCTGAACGGACTTCCAGCCTGGATGCATTGGTAAACAACGCTGCCATACAAGTTGCTAAACCCATAATAGAAACGACTGTTGAGGAATGGGATCTCGTATTGAATGCAAATCTGCGTTCAGTTTTCTTGAGTGTAAAGATGCTTTATCCTGCACTAAAAGCCAAAGATGGTGGAGCGATCGTGAATGTGTCATCCGTCCATGCAGTTGCTACTTCGAAAGACATTGCCGCGTATGCAGCCAGTAAGGGCGGAATATTGGCTTTGACCCGTGCTCTGGCAATTGAACTGGCTCCCGACAATATTCGAGTGAATAGCGTTTTACCAGGCGCAGTTGATACTCCTATGTTGAAGGCTGGTTTAAGCAGGGATCATGCAGGCAGCGGAACACCAGCAGAACGCCTGGAAAATCTGGCCCGCAGAACCGTCAGTGGGAAAATTGGTAAACCAGAAGAGATCGCCCGAGCTATTTATTTCCTGGCTGATCAGGATGAGTCGTCCTTTATCACCGGACAACCAATCGTGGTAGATGGCGGCGCGACAGCCAGGTTGAGTACCGAATAATTATGGATCCTATTAAACAAAATTTTGAAAAATCTTCCCCCGCCTTGTTTCATGCTTTACGTTCTGGCAGGGATACCCTGATTCGGATGGCAGATGTGCCAGGTATGGTCTTCCATCCTTGGTGGCTGGATTCAAATCAGCGCTTGAAAAAATATCAAAATATGTATAATGGCGAGCGCTGTTTTGTGATTGGAAACGGACCTAGTTTGAAGAATACAGATCTATCCTTGCTCAAGGATGAATATACTTTTGGAATGAATCGGATTTACCTGGCTTTCGAGGAATTGGGATTCCAGACCAGTTTTCTGGTTTCTGTTAATGACCTGGTAATTGAACAATGCCACAAAGATTTTTCTGATTTTCATATACCAAAGTTTTTTTCTTGGCGTTCAAAGGATTTGCTATTTCCGGAAAGCCAACCAGATATCAATACCCATTTTCTTTACACAACATATACCGGGCCAAAATTTAACAATAGGATCACAAATAGATTTTGGGAAGGGTCGACGGTTACTTATGTATGTTTGCAGCTTGCTTTTTGTATGGGTTTTAGTGAGGTATATTTAATTGGCGTTGACCATAGCTTTGATACTAAGGGTATAGCCAATCAAACCGTTGTGTCCAGCGGAGATGACCCCAATCATTTCAGTCCGGAATACTTTGGAAAGGGGTTCCGTTGGCAGCTGCCTGACCTGGATGCGTCTGAGAAAGCTTATAGATTAGCCAACCATACTTATCACAGAGCAGGTAGAAAGATTTTTGATGCGACAATTGGTGGACAGCTTAACGTATTCCCGAAAATTGATTATGAATCAATATTCAATAAACACAGAGATGGGTGAATAAAATGGAAAACGGAGATAAGAAACCGGTTTTTGCACCCACTGAATTTTGGAGGGTTTTCATTGTTGTTGTGATATTGGCTAGCGGTATGATCACTCGCTTGTTTGATCTTACAGATCCTCCCCTTGATTATTCGGCTACAAGGCAACTTCGATCAGCCATGATCGCCCGGGGAATATATTATGCAACCCTCGATGATGCGCCCGAGTGGAAACAGGATATCGCCCGGAAACTGAGGAATAAACACAGTCTTATTGAACCTGAGATCATTGAAAATATCACCGCTGCTACCTACCGGCTGGTTGGAGAGGAGATTGTTTGGATCGCAAGAATCTACTCCTCCTTGTTTTGGGTTCTAGCAGGATTGGCGCTCTATTCCCTCACCAGGGGTATGGTATCTGATGATGCGGGAGTTATCGCACTTATATATTATCTGTTTTCCCCATTTGGCGTGGTAGTTAGCAGAACCTTCCAGCCTGATCCGTTGATGACGGCTATGATAGTTACTGCCTGGATGGCATTTTTCCACTGGTATCGCTCCTCCAGCTGGAAGTGGGCCATAATATCAGGGTTAACTGCCGGGGCTGCAATGTATATCAAATCAACCTCGGTATTCTTTTTATTATTTGGTATGGCGTTAGTGGTTCTATCAAGGAAAAAAATAATCCCTACACTGAAAGACCTACAGGTTTGGGTGATCATCTTGTTGTCTGGAATTCCAGTTTTGGCCTATCATATTTATGGGATATTCATCAGCGGGGTTCTTGAAAGTCAACTTAAGGGCCGATTCTTTCCCCAGATGTGGAGTGACCCAGATTTTTACCTGCAATGGATGAATGCAATCTCAAAAGTCACAGGTCATTACATAATTCTATTGATTGGTTTGGTTGGATTATTTTTCTTGGAGAAGAACCGTGATCGGCTCTTCCTCATTGGTATTTGGGTGGGTTATATCCTGTATGGCCTGGGTTTTTCTTATCATATAACCACCCACACTTACTACACTTTGCCGGTGATCCCCCTGCTGGCTGTGACATTGGGTTCGGTGTCAGATAAGATAATCACTTGGTTCAGACAGAAAAAACTTATTCCGTTAATTTGGCCTGGATTGGTGTTATTGGTTTTGATAGGCATGGGTGTGTTTTGCTTCAGACGGAAATGGAAAATTGGCCAACCCATGATAGTATAAAAACGGAGGCCAAAAACAATGAGAAAACAGCGCAAAAACTACAGCCCGAAAGAGAAAGTATCCATCC
>Ga0208279_1001974_pt1 | contig 10416 bp, 11 predicted proteins | sample AntAceMetag02UKM_FD_184766 | JGI IMG/M metagenome (GOLD analysis project Ga0208279, IMG submission 184766) | Saline lake microbial communities from Ace Lake, Antarctica - Antarctic Ace Lake Metagenome 02UKM (SPAdes) (version 2) | ecosystem: Environmental > Aquatic > Non-marine Saline and... | reverse complement strand
AAGAACCATGTGGAGTTAAACGGTTCAATTCATTTGCCGCTCACATATCACATCATGGAGACTGGAAAATTGATTTACAAGCTCAACTGTAAGCTCGACGAGGGATTTTATGGGTACTCCTTCTCACAGTACAGAGAGAGTGCAGTTCCTTATGAGGTTCCTGTAATGTCGACTTGTGGAATGATGGTGTCAAGAGATCTGTACAATTACATAGGTGGCTGGCCGGAAGAGTTGGGGATATACGGAGGAGGAGAAAATTTCTTTAATTTTGCCTTGTCGGTGACAGGCAAAAAGAAGTGGATTTCAGCAGGAAGGCCGTTGTATCATCATGGGGAGAAGAGAGGATACCATTATGAGGGTGGTGACATGGTACGTAATAGGGCGATTGCGTTTTTCCTGATTGGTGGAGAGCAGATACTTACGAAGTATTTGGATAAACTCTCAGCAGCACCGACTTTGAAAAGAAGACTTCTGCAGAATCTCCCAGTATTGTGCGCAGATCAACGGAAGTTGATTATGGAACGAACGGAAATTGAAATTAATGATTGGGTAGCAAAGTGGAATTAGCAGTATTATAGGAGAAGAGACATGGCACCAGATCACGACGTATGCGCAATCTCACAGGCACTGCAGGACTTACTGAGTATCCCGAAAGATAGAAGAGTTGATCCGGAGGGAGCTGAACGTTTTGTAAAAATAGAGCAGCAGGTGAAGTCGCATGACCAGAGTATCAAGGCCATGTCCGATGCTCTGACGAAACTGACCGAGACTGTGGGAGACATAGATAAATCTGCTGCAGACAGGCTTCTAAAGTCTGAGAGAGCAATCGTATCTAAGATAGAACAGAATCAAAAAAGTGGACAGCTTGGCTGGCCTTTTCTTGTTTCGGTTGGAGCGATTATGCTATCAGCGATTATGTTGTTGATTATAATTGGAGGCCTTGTCTTAAGTCCTATGCTGGGCTCAATCAAAGACTTGAAGGTTGCACAGCTGAAAGAAATCGACCTTGATGTTAAGTCGATTAAAGAACGGGCACAGTTAGCGATCAGGGTTGATGCTAATACTGTGAAGCTTAGCGAGTATTCGGAGATGATGATTGCCATAGGTAAAAATAACGCCAATGGAATAAACGGGATAAAAACCACAATGACGGATGGTCTGATAAGGCAGAGAGATGCTTTGATGAAACAGGTTCTTGACCACAAGGCAAGAGTGAACCCCTAGTGAGGATGCTATGAAACCGACTAAGATTATTTTGCACCACAGTTTGACTGCAGATAGTGGGACAGTATCGTGGGGAGCAATAAGAAGATACCACACGTCGCATGCTTACCGTGGGAAGATTATAAAAAGAAGTGATGCTGAGTCATTGATAGAACAGAAGAAGAGGGTAAAAATGCCTTGGTCTGATATAGGTTATCATTTCGGGGTGGAGCTGGTAGGAGGTTTCACGGAGGTATTGCTGGGCAGGATGCCTGATGTATCTGGTGCGCACTGTAAGGGCAGGAATGGAGGCTCGCTGGGTGTGTGCTTCGTTGGAAATTTTGACAAGGAGCCGGTCCCGAAGGCTGCGTGGGATAAAGGGATTGTACTGGTACGGTATTTGATGGCACAGTATGATATGAAGATTGATGATGTAGATCCTCACAGCAAGTTTGCTCCGTGGAAATCGTGTCCCGGCAAATTATTTAATGTGGAAGAATTTAAGCGTGAACTGTGCGAATAAACTTGACAAAAGTTTTTATCTAGTGTACGCTTTATTCCTAACCTTTTTTAAAAATCAATGTATGGAGGAAGTGTATGAAGATAACCCAAGCCGATCTGGCAGTTCTGGCTAGAGCTGATTCTGGTGTTGTACAGCTGGATGATAGAGCTATAGTCCCAGACCCAGACGTAGCAGCAAGATTGATTGAGCTGCAGGTAGTAGACAAGACAGGCAAGCTGACCACTTGGGGAGCCACACTGTCGGAGAAGGCGAAGAAGTCGCTGGCATTGTTTGTAGAGGGTATCCCGATAGAGAAAAGAAAAAGAGTTAATCCTCGGCAGGCAGGTGACTGGAGCACGGGGAAGTATAAAGATAAAGAATATACATGCAACGCTGATATGGTTTATTGCGGTAAGCCGGCAAAGGGGATGACAGCAGAGGAAGGCTCTGAGAAAGTAAGAACGGCAGTCCCCAGAGTGATAGCAGCAGCAGGGAAGGCAGGGAAGCTGATTGAGGTGTTTCCGGAACTCTGGCAGATGCATCAGCTAGATGGCCCAGAACTTATAGTTTTTAAGAGCAAGGACTCGTCCAGAGCTGTCGTACTGCAGGCTACGTATTTCGACTTTTTGAATGAGAGATTTAAGTCCGCAAAGTTCAGGATAAGAGAAGACAGTGATGAGACTGGCCGACTGCCTGTTCAAGTGTGGATCACGAATAAGGGGTGGCAGAGAAATATAATGGCCTTGGTGATGCCGGTGACAGGATAATGAAAAAGTGTTTGAGAGAGATTTGTCCGTTATACGGAAAAAAAGAAGTACCGTACGGAGGGAATAAGACCGCAGACATTGTTTGGATTGGAGAGTCGCCAAGCAGTTCTGATGGATATTCCGGCAGAGCTTTCTCAGATGAGGCCGGAAGGCTTGCACAGAAGTGGTGTGCTAAGTCAGGGCTGAACTGGGGCAACTTCTTTTTGGTCAATGCTGCAAGGTGTAGAATAAACAAGAAGGAGACTACGAACAAGCAGGTCAGCAAGGTTCTGGTGGAGTGTAGAACAAAAGTTGCAGCAGCTATAAATTTAATTCGCCCGAAGTTGATAATAGCTTCTGGCGATTTTGCATTGAGACAGGCAGTAAAGCGGAGTGGGATAACGAAGAGTAGAGGCAGGTTTGAGTGGAGCAGGGAGTTTAGCTGCTGGGTACTGCCAGTATTCCATCCGAATTATATCATGAGGAATCAGGCGCTGGAGCGTTTGGTTTATGAAGACCTGAGGATGGCTTATGACTTTATACAGAATGGTTACAAACCAGTGGAGAGCACTGGTGAAGAAGACTGGCTTGAAGCGCAGAATATTGACTCTGTACTCAAGGACAAGGTACCGGTGTCAGTCGATACTGAGACACAAGGGCTGAACTGGCTTGATCCAAATCATGTGATGATCTCGTACTCAGTTAGTTGGGAGAAAGGACAGGGCAGAGATATTGTTTTGTTCGAGGAGTGCAAGACCAAGAAGAGCTCAGATTTTACGATCCAGTGGGAGAGAGTAGTCGGAGAAAAGAAGAAGAAAGAGCTGCAGCCTGTATATGTTAAGAAGGCGAAGGGATTCAAAAAGAAGGTCGATCAGTTGTGGAAATTACTGGAAGATCCGGAGATAAAGAAGTACATGTGTCATGGAAATTATGACCTGCATGAGTTCGACTGGTTGGCGGAGTATTGCAAGAGGCCAAGACCGAAGGTGCAGGGATACTCGATAGATGCTCAGGCAGCCGCACAGTTGCTGGAAGAGAATGTTTTCAAGCAGGCTACGCTGACGCAGTTACAGATGAGTTTTACGTCGATAAAGAGCAATTATGAGGCGGAGTTTGAGAAGGAACACCCGAAGAGTGATATGTTAGCAGCACCGAGGGAGCTAAGATCACGGTATGCTGGAGGGGATGCTGATGTCACAAGACAGGTGGCAGTGAAACAGCGTGAGTTGTTGCTGGGGACAGGAAACCGGAGAGTAGCAAGGTATCTGGCGAAATTCCTGATGCCAGCCTTGAATGCTCTGTATGTTTTGGAGAGAAACGGTGCGGTTATAGATCTGAAAGAATTGCCGAAAGTAACAGAAGAGGTTACACAGCAGAGAGATGATTTCGCTAAGGTAGCGCTGAGACTTGCCCCTAAGAAGGTGAAGGATGTGCATAAGCCTTTGGGGTTGAAGCTTACGAGATCTGGTCTGGTAAGAGATATCCTGTTTAGCAGAAATGGATTTAAGCTGAAGCCTTGGAAGAAGACGAAAGGTGGAGATGATTGGTCAGTAGACAAAGAGGTCAGAAAGTCACTGCTTGAAACGAATTTGAGACCGAATGTGCGTACTTTTGTGCAAGCACTGTCTGAGTTCAGTGAGCTGAATACGATGACTTCAAGGTATTTGAAGGGATTTGAGAAGTTTGTACAGCGAGATGGCCGGATTCATACCTCGTACGGATTAACACAGGCCGTTACAGGCCGTGCGAACAGTTCTCAGCCTAACATGATGAACAATCCGAAAAGAAGTGCCTCAGCGAGCAAGATAAGACGCCTGATCGTTGCACCGAAAGGATGGCAGTTGCTTGCAATTGACCAAGGACAGTGTTTGCCAGAGGATGCTATCTTGGTGACAATAGATGGGAGAAAATCATTGCGAGATGTGATGGATTATAAGATTCCAGTGCTATCAGTGGGGCAGGACTGGGAGCCTTCCTTTCAGAAAGTAGTAAATTCTTGGTGTTCTGGGGAAAAGGATTGTATAAGACTTACGTATGCGGATGGAACAACGGAGGTTTGCAGTAAGTTGCACAGGTTTAGATTATGGAACGGTGCATGGATACACGCAGAAGATTTACAAATAAATGATAGGCTAGCGCATGTTAGAGAGACTCAAGAGAAGTATCCACGAGCCATTGTAGCACGAAAAGGGTCATGGACCGGAGGCATGAAAAAGCGACGTATCCATTCTCTAGTAGGAGAATTTATCAATGGAGGGCCGCTTGGCAAGAACTGTGTGGTACATCATAGAGACGAGGTTACGCAGAATTGGGGTAGGGATAACATAGATGTTCTTAGAAGAACAGAGCATAATTCCAAGCATTCTAGTGGAGAGAAGAACCCGAATGCAGGAAGTAGGAAAGGTGTTGTTAACATCTGCCCTGTTTGTGGGAAGGAAACGTATAGGTATCAGTCACAGGCAGCTACGGTGACATGCTCAAAGAGTTGCAGTAATAGGTATTTCCCGAGAAATCAGCAGATTACTGGCGGAAATCATAGGATTGTATGCGTAGAAGATGTTGGTGTACGAAAAACATACCAGATAGAGGTGGAGAACACACATACGTATGTCATGGGCAATGGTGTGATATCAAAGAACTCTGAGTTACGCTGGGCAGCGGATGTTGCAGGAGACCCAGAGATGAAAAGAGTTTTCAGGGCTGGAGAAGATATTCATGAGGCGACAGGAAAAGATTTGGTTTCAAAGCCATGGGACACGCTGACAAAGAAAGAGATTGCGGATCAGAGAAGAAATGCCAAGGCGATAAATTTTGGATTGTTGTTCGGGATGGGGCTGAATGGATTTATCCGGTATGCCAAGAATGAGTATGGCATTGACTTGTCAGAAGTGCAAGGGCAGAAATGGATTGACATATTTTTCCAGAAGTATAATAGATTACGTCCGTATCATAGGAAAACGATTGATTTCTGCCAGAAACATGGGTATGTTGAAAGCATGTTGGGGAGAAGACGCAGATTGCCTGAGATTAATTCAAGGGACAGAGTCCTGAGATCATCGGCGGAGAGAATGGCGATAAATCATCCGATACAGAGTCCAAGTAGTGATGCAGTTTTGTTGTCACTGGCGGAGATGATTGCAGACGATGTATTGGATCCGGCAATAGTACAGCCTTCGCTGTTTATCCATGATGAGTTGATATTTGAGGTTAAGGAGAACAGAGACGGCAGTAATATAGTAGATGTGAACAAGATGGTTAAGCATTATATGGAGAATCCGCCGTTTAAGAGAGACTTTGGATTTTCACTGAGTATTCCGTTGGTAGCTGACGGCAAGGTTGGACCGAATGCGGCAGAAATGAAGGAATTGTAGGGCAAATTTTTTTGCTTAAGGAGGATGTAATGGAAGATAAGAAGAAAAAAGAGAGACGACCACGGAAACATGTTCAGAAAGCGGAAGTTACTGCGGGACTGGAGAAGAGGCAGAGACCTGATCCTGATGAATTCGAGGAGTTTTATAAGTCTGAGAGGTTGTTACGTCCGGAGTATGATTTCTCGAATCTGTATCAGATTTATGAGGAGAGCGATATTCTGCAATCCTGCATAGATGCTTATAAGCAGAATATAGATGGCTTTGGTTATCAGATGCAGTTTCTCGGTGATGATGTGGAGCAGAAGGAGTCGTCACTGGCGAAGGCTGAATATGTTAAGTGTAAGGATTACTTTGACAGTGCGAATGAAACTGAAAGCTGGATGACACTGCGAAAGAAAGTGAGAGAAGACTTGGAGGTTCTGGGTAACGGAGCCATGGAGGTGTTGAGGAATAAACTTGGAGCTGCTCAGCTGTATTATCATTTGCCTTTTACACGAATGAGGGTGTCCAGTTCTGATGGCCGTCATGTCACGATCACGAAGAAGATCCGCAGGGATGGCAAGGTAGCAAAGATACGGATTAAGAAGTATTTCCGGAAATGGTGCCAGATGAGTAGAGACGGAAATAATCTTGTATGGTTTAAGTCGTTCGGGGACCCTCGAGTTATGGATGCTACCGATGGTTTTTTCAAGAAAGAGGCTGAGTGCAAGGTAGTCGCCAGTGAAGTGATTCATTGGAAGCTTGATATGGCCGGCTGGAGTTATGGAATCCCGAGATGGATGGGAACCGTGGCAGAGGTAAGTGGCAGAAGATCAGCTCAGTATATAAATTATGACCTGTTCGAGAATCAGGGAATACCGCCAATGGCAGTTTTGGTGTCCGGTGGAGCCTTGACTGACCCGTCACTGGCTGAGTTGGATGCTGTGATGGAACAGCTGAGATCGCCAGAGAACTGGAATAAGGTGCTGTTGCTCGAGTCGAATCTCGAAGGAGTTGGTCTGGATGACAAGGGATCAGCGAAGATCGAGCTGAAGAACCTGACTGATTACAGAAAAGAAGATATGATGTTCGACACGTATCTGAAGAATACCGAGAAGAATGTAAGACACCGGTTCAGATTGCCGCCTCTGTATGTTGGTGGAGCAGAGACATTTACGCATGCCACAGCAAAAGCCGCGCAGACGATTGCGGAAGAGCAGGTGTTTAGTCCGGAGAGATATCATTTTGATGAGACCGTGAATAGGCAGATCGTTCAGGAAGAGCTGGGTGTGACGATGTGGAGATACAGATCGAAAGGCCCGAGAATTGTTGGTGCGGAAGATATTACACAGGGTATGGATTCATTTGCAGCAGCAGGAGCTATGACTGTGAATCATGCTATCGAGAGAGCAAACGAAGCCTTCGGTACAGAGATGAGTAAGTACAAAGATCCGTGGGCTGATTATCCGATAGCATTCGTTCTGGAGTTGGTGAAGACCGGTCAGTTGAAAGGGATTACGGAGATAATGGAGCCGTTGCCTGCGCCGATCAAGGCATTGCCTCCTGCTACGTCTGCCCCGAGGAAGATCCCGGCGCTGACAGCGAAGGCGATGAAGAGTGACATATTTTCGGAAGAAGAGAAGTCGTTGTATGCGACGTTGTTGACTTTACAGAATGCAGCCTTGAGGATAGATGAAGATGCAAGCACTCAGCAGGATCAGTAATAAAGATATCCAGAACCTAGACGTATTTGACCTCGACTTTCTGAGGAGAACGGGTCGAGTGCGTTTAGTGTCTGAGCAGAAGATGGTCAGCATAGCGATCAAGTCAGCGAAGGATACACAGCTGTGGGGACCGGAAGCCAGACTGATGGCAGCTATCATCGAGAAAGCATGGTTTGCTGAGATGGGTGGGATGCATGAGAAACTCGCCAAGACGATTGATGTTGAGGCAGGGACATTTAATCACAAGAAGTTCAAAGCACTGCTGACTGCTAATAAGAAAAAACCGGCGAAGGTTGCGAAGGCAGTAGAGAAAAAGGTGCAAGCGCTTGCACTGGCTATAGCTGGGAGATCAGTTTCGCATTTTCAGAAGCAGAAGGATACTGCCGAGAAGAAGAAGGTAGCAAAGGCAGACTTCACGTTACCTGACTGGGAGTATTTTGAGTTTAAAGCGATGAGCCCGAATGTGGATAAGTGGATAAAGACAGCTCCGTTCGGCGCGATGCGTAGTGAAGGTAAGAGACTTGGTGATTTGGTAGTGAAGCGTGGGTCTCTGATAGATAAGAGATTTCTGGAAGAAAGAATGCAGCTGTTTTCTGGGATGCAAGCACGTAAAGGAATAGCTCAGGTAGCTGATGTACAGGCTGGTAAAGCATGGGCTGTCTCTGGCATGCGACTTGCACAGGTGCATAATGTGCAGACGTATAGAATTGTAGGAGAATCTGATTCGAGGCAGTGTTCTGTTTGTGCAAATCTTGATGGCAAGACGTTCGACGTTGCAAAGACGTATGAGAAAATGATGTCGGGAGTAGAAGGTGGCTTTCCGAGAATAGAAGATGTTGATAATAAGTCGCCAGAAGACTTGAAGAAGGAGATAGACACAGCTCCGCCGTTCCATCCGAAGTGTAGGTGTGATCTTGAGTTTGCATGGGAAGCCACAACAGTAGATGTTCCGACAGCTGGAGTCAAGAAGATTCCGTTTGTTAAGGCAAAGGATGTGTATGTTAAAGGGAAAGATTTGTATGGATAAATGTGATAGTTGTGGATTTGAAATTGATAGAGACTTAAATGCTTCTATTAATTTGAAATTATATACCGTGAGTTCCACGGGAATTAACGCCTCTGGAGATGGTAAGGTTCATGCTTTAAATAGCAGGTGTCCGTCTGTGAATGAGGAATTTAACAGTAAAACTAAAGAGTTAATAGCTTGCTAGTTTTTCATAAGTTTAAAAGAACGGTATGATGCTGTCGTATGGCCAGCAGCAGAGACCGCTGTTGACGGAACGGCACGAAGCTATTTCGTAATTTTAAATAGAACAGCAGTGACTGTTCAGAGGACAGTATTATGATGAACGTGGCTTTAAGTAGAAGGATTGGAAGTCTGTCATTGACGCAAACGCTGTTAGGTATGTCTGCGGATGATAGACATGCCTTGGTGAAGGCAGTAACGAAAGCGAAGAATTTTACAGCACTGGCAGCTAAATGGAAAAGATTAATTTGGAGAGCAGAGAAGGAGAAGAAGAATGGGAAAGGATAGAAGGAATAGTAGCGATTTCGCAGGAACTGGAGGGCACGAGGTAGTGTCACACATGAACATGCCTGAAATGGACATGTCAAAGGAGTTACCTGAATCGCTGAAGGCACGACACAATCGGAAGGAGACGCTATTCGAGTTCGATGACTTGCATAAGCAGAAACTGAAGAAACCGGATACGGCGCCTGTGACTGAAGAAGAACTGAATAAGATCTGATTGGAGTCTGCATGAAGAAGACGAAGGCTGAGTTTATTGTCTGCAAGAATAAGGCAGGACAGCATATATGGAAGTTGAGAGCCGCAAATGGAATGATAGTGGCCAGACAAGAGACGCCTTCTGGGGATAGACAGGCAGTGAAGAGGCAGATTGCCCGGTTATGTAAGCAGGTGCAGGAGGCCTGTGTTGTAGTCAGCGACTGAAATTATCTCATGTTGAAAGAATGGTAGGGTCTTTTTTCCTTGACAAAAGTTTTTTATTAACGTACTATTAATTATACTAATAAAAAATCTTAGATAAGGAACGGAGGTATAAGAGTATGTCATATGAGTTCGAATTCAATGGAGGCATTGAGAAGATTTCGACTCATGTATCGGAGAAGTTTCTTTTATTCTTCGTGGTTGGGGGACAGGAGATTCCTTTGTATCAAATGCAAAAGGAGAGTTTAGTGGTGAAAGACCACGCTTTGGTAGAGCCTTTGTATCGTTCCGGAAATAATGTGATGAAGTTGTTCGTATCGCAGCAAGGGTTCGGAGTTCCAAAGAGGTTTCACAGCTTTTACCTGAGACTTATTACTGACCCGCATCCCGTAGTTACAATGAGCCCATTTTCTGGGAAGAAATCCACGATGTTTCTGAAAGGCAAGTTTTCGTTTCTAAAGAAGACGGAAGTTATGTCACTACTGGCTGAGGAGTGCCCGTCTGCTTATTATTTGAAGAGACAGGGGCCGTTGCCGACGGCAGTTCTGCAGAGTATGTGTGCTGTTGATAAGACAGCGTTAACTGAAGATGTTAGGCATGTGAGGATAAACAATAGTAATGGCCGAAAGGCATAACAGGAGGAGATTATGCCACGCAGTAATAATTATCAGCACGGAATGACAGCCTCAGCTACGTACTACACGTGGTCTAACATGAAGAAACGCTGTCTGAATCCGAGGAATGATAATTATGCCTACTACGGTGGCAGAGGAATTAGTGTCTGTAAGGAATGGTTGAGGTTCACGGGTTTCTTGGAGGATATGGGAGAGAGACCTGAGGGAAAGATTTGTATGGATAAATGTGATAGTTGTGGATTTGAAATTGATAGAGACTTAAATGCTTCTATTAATTTGAAATTATATACCGTGAGTTCCGCGGGAAT
>Ga0208279_1001954_pt1 | contig 10486 bp, 9 predicted proteins | sample AntAceMetag02UKM_FD_184766 | JGI IMG/M metagenome (GOLD analysis project Ga0208279, IMG submission 184766) | Saline lake microbial communities from Ace Lake, Antarctica - Antarctic Ace Lake Metagenome 02UKM (SPAdes) (version 2) | ecosystem: Environmental > Aquatic > Non-marine Saline and Alkaline... | reverse complement strand
GTAAGCTGGATATTGTCGATTAATTTCATTACATTTTCCTGTTCTAACGGCGTGAAGCCGCATACCAGTATGGCTCTTGGTCCATACATTGGTTCAGTTGACTCCCCTACTTTTTTAAATGTTCCTTTGCTCATGATGCTTTCCTATCCAATTTCTTGCTTACATCACTCATTATATTTTCCTCCATTGCTTACAAATATTGCATAACGATGAGGCTTTGCGGCGAGCGAAGCGAGTCCGACAACAGCCGCTTGTTAGCTCATGCTCTTCGTTTCTATCAACGGTCTCTATTTACACGACAAAATTCTTTCTGAATATCGGTTGATGGATAGTTTCTACACGTCACCGATCTCGCTTCATATACGGTGCATGAATAGGCTCCATCTAAATTTTTTAAAAAGATGCAATCTCCATTCGCTTGGAATTTCATAGAACGCTTCTTGCCAGCTTTATCAATATTGGTTGTAAATTCTTCCGAGTATAGTCCTGTGAAGGTTTCAATCGCCTTGATATCGTCTTGGGAAAGCTGAATAAAAGCGAAATTCCTGCAACATGAACCACAACCGTTGCATGCATGCGTTGATGACACTTTGGTTGTATTCTCAAATTTCAATAGAATCTACTTTCTTTGAGCTAACGCCGAAGCTCACCGGCGGAAATGGAGCGCAGCGAAATTGCTGTCCGGTGGAGCGCCTTGTTACGCCTCGCCGGGGCAGTTAACGGTATTCCGGGTTGGGATGATCAAATCGACACCCGATATCCCATTTTGACCTTTGGTTACCATGGGCTGGAATCCCACCGGCATCTTTGATCATTCTCGCTAAATGCATAAGATTCCACGTCATAAATGTTGTGTTGCGATTGGTGAAGTCATTCTCCGGCCCACCGGAACCTGGGTCGAGATAAGAAGGCCCGGGTCCAACTTCGCCCAACCAAGCAGCATCCGCTTGCGGTGGGATAACATAACCAAGATGCTGCAGTGAATACAGGATATTCATCGCGCAGTGCTTGGCACCATCTTCATTACCCGTTATGAGACACCCCCCAACACGCCCGTAATAAGCATACTGCCCCTCTTCGTTCAAATCTCCTGAAGTGGAGTAAAGGCGCTCAATAATCTTCGTGCAAACAGAAGATTTTTCGCCGAGCCAAATTGGAGATGTTACAATCAGTAAGTTGGAGCCTTTGACTTTATTATATATTTCCGGCCAATCGTCTTTGGCCCATCCGTGCTCAGTCATATCCGGATAAACACCGTATGCAATATTGAAATCCACCGGCCGAAGCACTTCGACAGAAACGCCGTTCTTTTCCATAATGGCTCTCGAAATATTAATTAACCCCTCGGTATGAGAAACTTCAGGGGAACGCTTAAGTGTGCAATTTAGAAACAATGCCTTCAGATCCGAAAAATCCCATTTGCTGGATTCACATTCCTCAAGTTGTTGCTTATTAAGTTCCATGTCCTTCTCCTTGGGTTAAGTCGTCGTTTGCTTGTTTGCGGGCATAACGCCGCTCTTCAGCGGGCGCGGCTTTTTGCGTCCGCTGAAGAGCTAGGTTATATCATGATTTTAGGACCAGCTTTTCTATATTATCAAGCGTAATCAGCACCACTTTTCTTGATATATTCCCCATATCAGCCAATCTCTTTTTAAGAGATGCCACTTTCTCGAAATCGTGTTCAGAAATCGAACCATGAGCTATATCGTTTCTGATTGTGTAAAGGCTTTTGTTCGTATCAGCATCAGGTGAAAAAAGTTCCCTTTCCCATTCGTCGGAATTTGATATTAAATTAAGAAAGGAACAAAGTTTCTCCTTAATCGGGGGGTTTATCAAAAAATAACAATCTCTAATCTTTGGAAAAATATCTTTGGATAAATCATTGGAAAGTTTTTTTAGTATGCGTTCCTTCTTTGTAGATCTATTCATCTTGCCAATAAGCTTTGGATTTAAGTTCTTATAGAAATACTCACCTAAGAGCTCAATTGAGGCCCAGTAGCTTACAAATCTACCTAAACCTGATTGTTGTCTATTGCCATCGGCATGCCAAGCCATTGATGTTTTCAATACTGTTCCGATAGGCTCTTCGATGCTATCAACCAATTGTGTGAAGTTAAGCATGTTTTTAACATAACCGTCGTTTATTTCATATGATGCGTGATCTTCTTGAGATTTCTGAAGGGGTTCAAGACGTAACTCTTTTGTTCTTCCCTTCTTGGATGGAGATGGTGCATCAAGAACTTCAACCTCTATGTACGTTGCTGGATACAAATCTAAAGAAGACTCAGATAGTAGAGAAATGGTGTTTTTCAGTATTGTTATTTTATTTAGGGTATGAATAATCTCAGCCTTTGCATTTTCTAGGTCATCTTGGGGAACTATATCAATTGTACCTTCAATTTTATAGGTATTCAGATACATCTGGAGGTAATTTTTGACAGGCTCATCAAATATATTCTTCCCTTCAGGATCATATAAACCCGATTTCAACCAAATGCCATTGCTATAAATTCCATCTTTATTTTCAGATTTCCATTGAAGATTACCTTGAATAATAAATGGAAGTTTTTTAGTTTTTGGAAAACAAGAAAGAAGATTAAGGTATTTTTGGGTTATTTCATCTTCTGTCAGCTGGTGTATCCTGACAGTTCTCTCAATAAATTCTCTAAAGCTTTTATCCATGGAAATTTACCCAATATCTCCTATGATATAACGCCCGGCATGAGAGGCGAGCGATTTTCTGCGCGTCCTACTCAATGCCGATGTTGGGCACTGTTGTTATCCGTTTCCGCATTACGCGCCTTTGCATACCCTCCCAAATTCAATGCTATTTTTCCTTCTCCTGTGCTGTCGAGTTTATGGAACCAGTCATGTATTCAGACAGTTTCGTCTGTTCTGTAGGCATGTCTTTTATTACGAGCATGTGCGTTTTTAGATATTCTGGGCTAATTTTTGTCTCTGCGACATTCCACTTAAGAATCCTGATCAGCACTCTTTCAAGGACGTATAGGAGATGCTCTTTAGCCACGATAAGCGACCCAAACATATCATGAGGGAACGGGTCTCCGTGGATGAGCTTGTTTCTGATGTCGACCAGCCCAACAAGGTCATTTTCGCCAAAGACTGGCCACAAATCAGTAAGGTCAATAGAATGCTTCTTGCAGAATAGATCAAAAGCTTCCCGCAGCGACACGCGATTTAGTTCATTAAGTTTGCGGTATATGGACGCCCTTTGCTCAGTTTCAAGCTTAGGTTCAGTCGAATTCTTTAGGCACTTCTGAAGGTGTTTTCTCAAAGAACTCCAAGTACTTTGCGGTACGATAAATTCGAGATTTTCCATTTTTCTAAAATCTAGGACCAGGGCTTCCAATCCAGCGAATATTTTGAGAAAGGTAGTCTCCAAAGTGCGGGATTGAGATGGTATGATTGAATGCAGGGCATCTCGAACCGCCAGCTTGTTCTCAAATCCTAAGAATGCAGGATAGCATGCTTGAATAAATCTCTCAAAATCCTTTATGCCCATCAGCCCATTATCTAAGCTGTTGTTGCTAACGAAATCTGGAAACACATAGTTTCCTCGGTAGAACGTTGTATACGAATTCTTGTCGGTAGCAGCCCATCCAAGGCATGCGGTCCTTTGCCTTGCTGCAAATGATGCGATCAACAAAAAATCATCAACATCGGGTAATACGTTTTCTTTCAGTGTCACGACATCATCAGCTGGGACATCCAGTTCGGCGCATGCAACCAAGAACGACCACTGTACGAAATCGCCGTTTTCGGTGGTCTTGGAACGGAAATGCTTCTCAAATACAAGTCTGACCTCGCTTTTCATCACGAATTCTACATTGCGCACCCTCTCGTATTTTAGGTCACCAGTGTATGAACTGGTAGATGACATGAATGGTGACAAAAATCTATTCGGACTGATCCAGAATACGATCTGGGTGTGTTGGGCATTCTCGTTAGTCCTGAGATGGCGTACGACATGAAGGTCCTGCGGGTCCCCCGGGACGGTGCTATCGGATATACCATCACCCCAATACTTGGTAGAACTTCCCGAAAAATAGATTTCGGGCGCTTCGATAGTGAGTTCCTTTTCCTTGTCGAAACCGAAAACGCTGGCGTGCAATGCACCCTTATGGGAAGCCATTATTCTGTTTGCATCTTCCTTAGATGGCTTAAATATAACATAGGGCTTTTCTTGAATTCTTTCAGGTAAAAATATTTTGCACGGCACATTAGTGATTTCCCCACCATCGACTATCACTGTGGCTTTTACAAGATGGTTTTCTTCTCGTCCCAGTTCTGGTTTCCTATTGTCCCTCAAAACATTCCCCTGGTCTATGCTATTTCATTGCCTGTCGTTGTGTGCCCAACGAAAAACTGTGCGGCGCGGCTTTTTGCGTCCGCACCAGTGATTGGTTATGGCTTATTTGCCCAATCTATCTTGAAGCCAGGGGGCCAAAGTGAAGTTGAATCCCACCTAGACACTTCCTTTTTATATTCATCCCATTTTTTGTGGGCTTTTTCCAATTTCTTTGGAGTTGTCCATTTCTTATCAAGGTTTTCGAGATGATTGTATTGGGGGACTGGCAATCCGCCAAGATTTGACTCCCAAAGGAGTTGTCCGGAAATAAAAGATGCCACTTGATAAATAATCTTATGACATATTTCCAAATGTTCTAAAGTAATTCCTTTCTCTTCATTCGAAAGGGATGCTCTGGTTTCAGGAGCTGCAGCATGTGCGATAAACTTATCAACATACTTCTTAATATTTTCGCATTTCTTTATTTCAGATTCTAAATACTCCAGAATCTCAATTTTGATACGATCACTCCTTGATCGCTCTTTCGGGTCTACTTGCGCTAAAATATCGAAGTTTTTATGGACACGTTCAGACATGTCGAAAGCATTAGGTCCATATGTCGGTAAAGATCCCGAATGAACTCCATTAGGTAGGGAAGATAGCCATCGCTGGTATACTAAATAATAATCATATGGCAGGCCATCATTGCAGACATAATTCTCGCGAGTCATCAATTCCAAATTTTCTTCAATTTCCTTTAATACTCGCCTTAGTGAAATAATAGCCCTTTGGGGATTCTTGTTTGGCTTTTCTATAAGCCTCCTTATCGCTACTGCTTGGGTTGTGACAAAACCAGCATCAAAAAGGTGAAGAACCGGTCCGTTGATACCTACATCTCTTTCAGGTTCCTCGGTAGCAATTCGTCTTAATTCATTAACAGATATGAATAGTGCATAATCCCAGAGAATTGAGGATATCTGACGGGATATCGAGTGAGGACCTTCGCCATGTAGCCACTTGACCCATTTCATGCGCATTTGCCGAAATGATTCCCCTTTAGCTTTATCGGAGATATCACATTGATCAATTGGGTATTTGTACATAAATATATCATTCATATCTTAAAACTATAACGCCCGGTTTCACAGGACGCGACGTTTTTTAGCGTTCCTGTGCAAACCGATGTTAGCCTGTTTTTAATTGACCTAAATAGAATCACTCAAGTTTTGTTTTCCATGTATCGTACACAGACTTAAGTTCTTCCTCCCAGAAATGTATCTCAGCACCTTGATTTTCTGAATCCAATCTGCGTAAGTGACGAGCTAGTTCAAAAAATCCAGGTCCAGGTTTGCCTGAAAGATTCACAGCACCCGCACTTAGCATGGGTCTGCCAGCATTAACCTCATCTTCGGATATCTCCCCCAAAAGATGACCGATCTCAGATCCCATGTAATTTCCAGTTAGTGGTAAACAAAGTATCTTCGCAATCTCTTGATAAGTAATAGTACCACGGAATTTTGCTGCTGTGATAAGTTCTGAGAAGATACGGAAGTATTCGGGTTTACCTCGATATTTCGGTTCGATAGTAATCATATATACCTCCTGCTAATGTCGTAAGGCTAACGCTAAGCTAACCGGCGCAAAAGGGTGGAGGGAGCGCAGCGACCGGAACCCTTTTGCGCCCGAGTTCAGCGCCGGGTTATGTTGTTAAGTGTTTTATTTTTAAGCCGTTACCATTTATTTTTTTTACACCTTTGGCAACGACCATTCTATGGCATAATTTATAATTTTTTTCAAAGCACATAAGAGCTACATTTTTACCATTACATAGCATCTGATTGATTTCTGTAAGTTGCTCTTTATGGTTTAATACAGATTTAGCCATAGCCTTAAAGAATGATTCATAATTACCGTCTTCTTTTAGTTTATCTCGCAGTCTTTTATCTGCTCCGAGTTCACGATAATTTATGTAATCAATATTCTTGCTGGATAAAAATTCAGATAGGGTAGATTTTGAAAAGCCTTTTTTTCTGCTTAAAGGAAGATATCTGACATCAGCAACAACTGTAATTTTATTATGCTTTAAATATTTGAAAAAATCATTCTGATTTATTCCTTCATAACCTATTGTATACAAAACAGTTTCCATTTTATCACCTTGATTTTAAAATAAATCTAATTGAGTTTTTTTAGGTGGATAAAAGAAGCCGAGAATACAAAATATATGCTGACGTTTAGCCACATTACCAAGTATCAAATATGTTTCTTTTTTGGGGCTGCAAATTTCATTGACTTTCATTTCAATTTTATTTTCCCATCCCCTATTGTTTTTCACATTTTTATACAATTGTGCAAATTCCCAGTCTAAAATGCTCATTACGTGCCCTTTGCATTCTAAACCTTCACACCGAAAGTGCAATATGAATTTGACAGGCAATATTTCAAGGTCTTTCTTAGCCTCAAACATATCCAACTGATTCATTATTGAGTTTTTCTTTTTTAAAGTCTGTTCTATATCACTTTCCGGTTTTGATTCAATGCTAAATTTGGTTAGTTCTTTAAGCTTTACAAGACCGAGAGATATACCTGAATTCTTCTGGGTTTCATATAATTCCTCTACGGAACTATAAACATTTTTCTCATCTAAAACCCATTCCTTTCTTTCATCCCAATATTTTTTTGTTTCAATTGTATCGCCAATTTTTATAGAATCTTCATAAATATTATAGCTTTCAGGTCTTGAGTCAGATGCCGCTTTTGAAAGTTTTACATTTAGCCATTGGTATTTTGAAAACTGATATTTTCCCTCTAAATATCTGTATCGGATGGGATATAATCTTATCAACTGCTTATTTTCTGCTAAGATCCCTGCTGTACAAACTGTTTCAGTATATTTAGCGCTGTATTCGGGGTAAGTCTTAACCAGAATCAAAACAGCACTTGTTTTCAAGTTATCTCCTTAATTTTTATAAAATATATAAACAACATAACGCCAGCATAAGGCGCGGCGGTTTTTTGCCGTCGCACTTAATGCTATTGTTCTGGCTTTGTTAAATAAAGGTAACTCTGGTTGTTATTCTTTTTTAACCAACGCAGATACCCCTCCAATTCGGGACCACCTAAATTGATCGTATATTCAACTCCAAGAATGGCAATCACTGCGTAGTACTCTCCGCTATCTGAAGATAAATGTGAGGGGATGAATAGAATGTCCCACTCATTTAGAACTTGATAAGCTTCTTCAATATCATCCTTGAATTGATGCTCTGCGGAGTAAATCCTCCGTGTGTGAATAGGCCACACAAATCCTGGTTTGCCTCTTCGAACGTAATCACGTAACTCATCAAGTTCTTTCTTATTGACTATCTCCTCGTTCCAGCCATCTAATTCTTGACAGCGATAAGATAACACCTCCAAGCCAATCTTCCCAACAAACCTTGCTGTTTCGTAATTCAGATTCGGATCACCTGAAAATGGGATGTAAAGGCTTCCATGCCTCTGGGAGCGTAGTGTTTGAATAAACATAGTTTCATCTTCATTTTGACTGGCCGAAAAATTCAAGCCATCACTATCAAAAATAAGATCTACTTTACATTTGCTCTGAGGATGAAATCCTTGGACAACCGGAATGCGACCTCTTCGACTCGGAATTTTCATTTCAAATCGAATCCGCTTACCGTAATCGGAATTCATGAAAGGTGCTTCTACTTTTCGTGACAGGTAGTTGTTACAAGCACCACATACCCATCCACGAGGTAGGGTGTAATCTGTGTTCCCCAGTGACTCTGGTATAATATGCTCAACTGAGACACTGGAGTCAGAGTTTTTTTTACAGAAGATACAGTTCATTATTTTAGATGCAGAACGCATTTCTCAGCCGCGAGGGAACCGAGTCGGCTGAAGAAAAAGGTTATGTTTTGTTTTTCAATCCAAGGTGTCTTCTGATTGCGTTTTCTTTTTTATCTGCTGCGTCATATTCGGTGGTATTCGAAAATCCAATAAGATGACGCGCTGCTTCTTCTGGCCGATAACCTTTTTGTCTTAAATAGCCCAAGTACCATACTGGCAGTTCCTGTATTGCTGCGGAAAGCTGGGCAGATGATCGTCTATTTGCAAGGACACGTTCTTTGTAAAGCGCCTTCATATCATCATTTAACTTTTCAGCATTTATAACCTGAGCGTAATAGATGAAATCCATCAATATTTGGTTTCGAATATTTCGAAATCGTAAAATCGGTTGCATATTAAATGTCGCAAACCAATAACCAAATGCACCGGCTAAGATACCAATAATTGCGGATAATAAACCCACATTCATACTTTACTCCCGTAAAACATAACATTTACATATCAGGCAATTTCGCCTGATATCCTGATATTGAACCGATAAACAGGCAAAATTGCTTGTTTCCAATATTCAATATAGTATACTCTTTCAGGTCATGAAAAAACAATAAAGCAGGAAGAAAGCTATGTCAAGTAAGATTCTTAATAATATGCGGGATGTTATGCGAAGGCGTGATGAGCCCGCTTGAGGATCTGTGATTCATTTTCTTGAAACGAACGAAACTATGGGGTTATTGATCCGAAGTCAAAGCTCGTTTGTAAGGTGTAGTATTTCGACAATTTTCCAAAAGGCAGGATAATCATTTGAAAGATTTATCATCGAGTTTTGATATATTGAAAAAGAAGTTTAAGGGATATGAAGATCGTCCGGAACAGCGTGAGATGGCGGGTGAGATACTGGATTTTCTAGTGGAGAAGAATAACCTGCTGATCGAGGCCGGAACGGGTGTCGGGAAGTCTTTTGCCTATCTTATCCCCGCGATACTTTCACGCGAGAAAACGATTGTGTCCACATCCTCTCTGGCCCTTCAGGATCAGCTGGTAAAGAAGGACCTTATCTTTCTTCGAAAGGCGCTGCCGCAGAAGTTCTCATTCGGTATACTCAAGGGAAAGAACAACTATGTGTGCCTGAAGCGGGAACGGGAATATGCCGGAAGCGGCAAGCTTTATCTAAGATTTCGCAAATGGCTGTCGGAGACTGAGACGGGTGAAAGAAGCGATATTTCCTTCACTCCGAAGTTCTGGCCGGAGGTCTGCGGCGATTCCCAGGATTGCGGCGGACGTACATGTCCCTTCTACGGCAGGTGTTTTTATTACAAACACTACCGAAAGCTCTACTCCAAAGACATCCTCGTGGTTAACCATCACCTGCTGATATATGATCTGCTATCGGATTTCAGCCTGTTGCCGTTTCACAAACAATTGATCATAGATGAAGCTCCCAATATCGAGGATGTTATATCAACCGTTCTAGGCACCACCCTGAATTATTCCAGGACGGCATGGCTTCTCTACAGGTTGAGGGGATTGAAGGTGGTTGTTGATCATCTTTTTCCAGGGGTGGAATCATTCTTCAAGAAGAGTGATGTGCCGCCCTGGCCCGTCTGCCCTGTGCCGTTTGCTGTGACGGAAAAGCTGAAACAGTTGCGAAAGGATCTTGCGTTAACCAAGACGGTTTCCGCGCTGGAGAAACGCAAAAAAGCCGTGGTGGATGAGGAGATGAGAGACAGAATAGAAACAACTATCGGCTATCTGAAATCGTTCGCGGCGGACATGGATGATTTTATAGAACAGGGCGATAAGGATAAGGTATATTACGCCCAGAGCGCTAACGGCGGCATGGAGCTGAAAAGCAGCCTCGTGGAATCGGGGAATGCCTTTGAAAATCTGATGCGCGCTTACACCAGCGTCATTATGACATCCGCCACGCTGACATCGGGCGAAAATTTTTCTTTCCTGAAGAACAGGTTGAATATCGAGGATTTTGGGGAAAAGATTATCGGTTCCCCCTTTGATTTTCAGACTCAGTCGCTACTCTATCTCGATAAAGATCTGCCGAAGCCGGATAACGAAAACAGCGGCCCGTTTCAGAAGGAAAGCCTGAAGGTTATTGAAAAACTTATCGGGGCGTCACGAGGCAGGGCGCTGGTGCTTTTTACATCTTACAGGCACCTTAATTTTGTCACGGAGAATGTGGAGACACAATACCCCTTCAAGAGTCAGGGAGATATGCCGCCAGCGAAACTTATCAAATGGTTCAGGGATACACCCGATTCCGTGCTGTTCGCGACGGCAACCTTCTGGCAGGGGATCGACATAAAGGGGGATGAT
>Ga0208279_1001953_pt1 | contig 10491 bp, 9 predicted proteins | sample AntAceMetag02UKM_FD_184766 | JGI IMG/M metagenome (GOLD analysis project Ga0208279, IMG submission 184766) | Saline lake microbial communities from Ace Lake, Antarctica - Antarctic Ace Lake Metagenome 02UKM (SPAdes) (version 2) | ecosystem: Environmental > Aquatic > Non-marine Saline and Alkaline... | reverse complement strand
CATAGAGAGTGGTACAAATAATGGGGGCATGTCGCAGGGATCTGCTCAAAAGTTTCAAGCATCTTTACCTAGCTCCAATCAACTAATTTGGACCGGTAATAATTCACCTGCTGTCTCTCCAATAGATTATTTTGTTTCGCCACCCTATGTTGAAATTCAGTGAAGTCCCCCTTGGCATTCTTAGACCAACCAATCTCGCTGTACGCCAATAATCTGGGAAACATCAGAAACTCAATATCCGCGATGGTTTCCAGGGTCTCTGACCACAGAGGCGCTTCCAGGCCCAGGATATTGCCAGGTTGAATAATGTCTAGGTACGTCTCTGGATCCCAGGAATAGGCATCCTGAAGATTTATATAGCCTGCCCAATTCAACCCGAGCTGACAATCCTGGTCATATTTCATGTCCAGGTATGCCCTCCGGGCAGGGGACATGATTATATTGACGCCTTCCGGGAGAGTTGACATCTTGGAGTCATCAGTCCAATATTGGACGATACTCCCGGAAGCCAGGCGGGATTGAGCAATTTCTTGCCATCCGATCATGCGCTTTCCATGCTGGTTGACTATACCTTGAATCCTCTCAATAAAGGGTCCATAGTCTTCCAGCTTGGTTGACTTCGCCTCATCCCCTCCGATGTGGATATAGGGTCCAGGAGTCAGGGAAGCGAGTTCTCTGATCACATCATTTACAAATTCATAAGTGAGCGGATTGTCAATGTCCAGAGAACTGAAACCTACTTCTATTCCGGTATACAAATCAGGCGCCGATTTGGTTTTGTTCAACTCAGGGTATGATGCCAGCGCCGCATTAGTGTGGCCTGGCATATCGATTTCAGGAATGATAGTGATATATCGATCCTGCGCATATAAAACCAGATCAGCATATTCTGCTTGAGAGTAGTAGCCGCCTTTCCCTCCCCCAACCTCTGTTTGGCCGCCGATTTCAGTCAATTTGGGCCAGGTATTGATCTCAATCCTCCAGCCCTGGTCGTCTGTGAGATGAAGGTGCAGAGTATTCAATTTATATCTTGCCATCAGGTCGATCACTCGCCTGATATCGGCGGGAGGAAAAAAATGCCTGGCTACATCGAGCATTACTCCCCGCCACGAAAAACGAGGTGTATCCACAATCTCACATTGGGGAAGGCTGATTCCCGGGCTGCCTTCAGGCATATGCTCAACTAACTGCAAAAGTGTTTGTACGCCCAGAAAGATTCCCCGGTCAGTAGAACCAACCAGGATAATCTGGTTTTCTTCTATTTTGAGCTGATAATCTTCATTGCTGGATCCGGATTGATTTTCTTTGAGCTGAAATTTGATTTTCCCGATCCTGTGTTTTTGATCGGCACAGGATGCCCCTACAAAGGAAAAGAAGAGAGCTTTCTTCAGATAATCTGCGATAAAGTCAAGCGATTGATTACCCTGTTCATAATCAATCACAACCTCCGGAGAAAGAAAACTGCACTCTTTTCCTGTCTTGATCATTACTGGACGGGGGATCAAATTTTCTAAACGTGAGAAAGACCTAATATTTGGATCCAAGATGCTCATGTCGTCAGGGTAACCTTTGATAGGCCGCGCGGGTTTTCTGTATCAAGTCCCCTGAGCCTTGCAAGGGCCATACAGAATAACTGGGCGGGCACAATGCTGGTAATCGGGCTGATCCATTCTGGTATATTCCCGGGCAGCTTGAGCGGAGCTGAACTGAAATCAAGGATTTCTTCTCGGTCTGAAAGTACCAGCAGCCTGGCTTGTTTTTCATTTTTTAGTTTTTTTGCCAGCAGTTGGAGATCCTGAAAAACCTTTCCCGAGGGAGCTATCATAAAAACAGGAAAACCCAGCTCTACCATGGCAATTGGGCCGTGAAGGAAATCCGCTGAGGAATAAGCTTTTGAAATAATATAGGTCAATTCCTCCATCTTCAAAGCCCATTCAAAAGCAGTAGCATAATTATACCCGCGCCCAACAATAACACTATGCTTCACATCAGAAAATTGCTCAGCAGCCTGCTGGATAACCTGATCCATTTCTAATGCCTGGGATATGAACCCTGGCACTTTTTTCAAGTCAGAATGTAAATCCTGGCTGTTCTTTAACGCCGCAGAAATCATGGCTGAAACCATCATTTCGGCAGTGTAGGATTTGGTCGCCGCAACCGCCTTTTCCTCCCCTGCCCTCATATCGATCACTTCGTCCGCAGCCTCAGCCAACGGGGAGTCTGTTGCATTTGTGATGGCCAGCGTCATTGCACCCTGTCGGCGGCCTTCTTCTATAACCTTTACAATATCGGGAGATTGCCCGGATTGCGAAAATGCCAGAACAAGAGCATCTTCCAGCCTTGGCGCGGATTGATAAATACTGAACATTGATGGTGCTGACAGGGCTACAGGAAGATGATTGTTAATGCCGAGAAGATATTTTGCATATAATCCAGCATTATCTGAGGTACCACGAGCCGTAAAAAAGATATATTTAATATTTCTGTTTTTTATCTTCTCAGCAATTCTCTGAATACCCTGCCATTCCGAATCCAAGAGATTTTGAAGGACATCGGCCTGTTCAAATATTTCGTTGCGTAAACTCACTGATTAATACCTCACTTCAAACCTGTCATAACAACACTTTCCAAAATGAAGCGCTGGGCAAAAAAGAATATGACCATTAATGGAACTGTTGTCAGAACAGCAGCAGCCATTATTGTCGGCCAAGGCTGTACTGTTTGGTTTATATTGTATAGTGTTGAAACAAATACCGGTAATGTATATAGATCCACTGTTTGAAGATACATCAGCGGCGCCAGCAAACTATTCCACAATCCAACAAACAGAAAAGTTGAAATGGTAGCTAAAGGCGCCTTCATAAGCGGCATGATAATTTCCCACCAGATCTGGATATGATTGGCGCCATCCATGAAAGCAGATTCATCCAACTCTTGGGGTATTTGCGCCATGGATTGGCGCAGGAGGAATATCATCGCGGCTCCTCCAGCAAAGTAACCGGGAATAATAATTGGATTGAAGGTGCCCACCCAGTTCAATTTATTGAATAATACGTATTGAGGAACGATCAATGCCTGGGGTGGGATCATCATGGTTGAAAGCATCAAGAAGAAGATCAAATTTCTTCCAGGCCATTTCACTCGGCTGAAAGCATAGGCGACAGCCGAGATGGATATTAAGGTCCCCGCCATAGCCAGGGCGACGAAAAAGACCGAATTTGCGTAGGAGCGGATGAAAGCTCCATTCTGAAGGATGTTGTTATAAGCCGCAAAGGTTGGTTCTTTTGGGATCCAGATGATTCCGGGAGAATTGGTTTCTTCAATGGTCTTCAGCGATGAGGATATCATCCAGAACAGGGGGAAACTCATCAGCAAGGTAGCCCCTGTCAATAAAATATATAGGGTCACTTTTTTGATTAATGGCCAGACGGTTTTCCGCATTTTTTCTCCTGCTAATACAGGTCGTATGTGACCCAACGGTCCTGCATCTTGAACTGAATATAGGTGATGATCAGAATAATGATCAAAATGATCCAGGAGATTGCTGAGCCATATCCAATTTCAAAATGGCTGAAACTGGCCTGCCAGAGATAGTAAACCATTGAGATCGCTGAAGGCACTAGAGGTTGGTTATCTCGATAGAGGATAAAGATCGGTTCGAAAATTTGCAGGGCATTGATCATTCCCACAACGAGATTATAAAAAATGTAGGGGGATAACAGCGGAAAAGAAATTTTCCAAAATTGCTTCCATTTCGTGGCGCCATCAACCTCTGCCGCTTCATTTAATTCTTTGGGAATATTATTTAATCCCGCTAAAAAGATTAACATCATTGTCCCGCATCCCCAGATCATCAGGAGGACTACTGGCATTTTTGACCAGAGTGGGCTTTGCACCCAGAGTGGTACGCGGACCTCAGATGGAAAACCTACCTCCCATACTTTGCGGAGGAGAGTAAAGTTGCTATTACTTATCCCTAGGAAAAAAGCACTTGAGAGTTCTTGAATGAAAATCCCGGACCGATTAAGATAGCCGAAGGGGGGAAAAAGATTTGATAACCCCCTGATAATTTGATTGATAATTCCTGTGCCGGTATTTAACATCAGCCGCCAGCACAACAGAACTGCAGTATTGAATCCCAAGATCACTGGAAGGTAAAACGCCATTCTGAAAACGCGCTCCCCTTTCAGTTTCTGGTTCAATAGAACAGCAAGCAGCAAAGCTACGCCAATTTGCAGCGGTAAACCTAATACAGTGAGGTAAGTGGTATTTACAACCGATTGCCGGAAGCCATCATCGTCCAGGAGGAGTTTTGAATAGTTCTGCAAACCGATCCAGTTCGCAGGTTCATTGGAGATGACCCGGTAATCGGTAAACGACCAGTACAGTGAAAAACAGAGAGGGATAAGAACAAAGATAAAAAAACCAATAATCCATGGAGCTGCAAACAGATAACCTGCAAAAGCCCCTTCCTGGACCCTGGCTTTAGCTCCCCTTATTTTTGCGATCCATCGCGCGGTATAACCCAGGCCAAGACTAGTGGTGACAATAAAGATAACTGCTCCTAATACTGTCAGCAGAGCATTGATATACGGATTTGAAAGCATGCCTGGTTCTCCGGGTCTTGTTAATCGTGGATTATATCGGTAAGTCAGGCTGAATGCTCGGCATCCAGCCTGACTGTTTTACTTAAATATTTTACTCGGCTAATGCAGCAATGTAATCTTCTTGGATCTTTTCAACCACATCTTGCGGGGTGAGTTCTTCAGTTACCAGCTTACCGAGAGCTTCCTGCATGATGGTGGAAAGTTTGGCAGATTCCATGATGCCTGCAAAACCAACACCGTACTCAGCTGCCAGTTCAGCCTCGCGGGCCAACTGGGGCGACTCAATAACATATCCAAACTGAGCGTCATTTCGAGCCGGAATCAAACCCATGGTTTCATTCCATTTGTGGTTCGCTTCTTTACTGAAGGCCATTTTCAACCAATCAGCAGCCAGCTCTTTATTTTCACTGTAATCTGGAACTGCCAGCCAATCGTTGAAGGCCAATACAACCGGACGACTGTTGGGGAAGTTTTCAGGATCACCGTAGAAAGGATCAATGGAAACATTTTCCCAGATCGGGCGATCAAAGGGAGGAGCAGCCCAGCCAGAGTGGGCTAGGCACACTGCGCCGTTATCCTTGCTTGTTTCATCATTGACGTCAATGACTGATCCCTGTCCGGTGGGCAGGGAGCCGACCGCATCCAGTGCTGATCCGTAGATCGCCTGCCGCATATCCAACATGAATTCAGTTGTTGCTAGGGCTTCGGCAGAATCAAAATTGGGGGAACCATCATTTTTGTACAGTTCACCACCGAGGGAGTAGTAAACCAACAACCACCACTGCCAGTCAGCCATGGAACCAGCGTCAACTGGAACGAGAGCCTGCTGGGAGAGGGAATTGGTTACTTCGTCGATGACGGATGCCTGGGCACCAAATTCTACCCAATCAGCAAAGTTCTGCGGAGTGCCGCTCGCCCAGCCAGAGGCTTCTATAAGATCGGTGCGGCAGAAGACATAACGCGGAGCTGTGAAGATAGGCAGGCCACGAAGCTTGCCTTCGTATTTGGCATTTTCCAGAGCAGGTCCAAAGTTGTTAATATCATCCCAGGCACCTTCCCCGAGATACACATCCATGTCTGCCAGGCTTTCACCGTAAAGAGTGTTCATTTCAGATCCGAGGTTGATGATGTCCGGGCCTGCACCTGCGGCAAAGAAGCCGCTAAAGGTGATGTCCCATCCACTCCAGGAACCTTCGGTGATCTGAACAGTGGTGCCAGGGTGAGCTGCTTCAAAAGCAGGATTGATCTCTGAATTTAACCAGGCGATTGTGTCAGGTGTGTAATCCAGAAGATAGATCTTGAGAGAAACAGGCGCAGTCTCTTCTTCACTATCCGCGCTGGTATCTTCCTCAGTTGTATCCTCTACAACTTCTTCAACGGCAGCGTCGGCTGGTTCTTCGACTGTGTCGGCCGGGGTGCCGCATGCTGAGAGCAGCCCTACGATCAACATCAAGCTCAAAAGTACTAATAGGTTTCTTTTCTTCATTTCATACTCCTTAATTTTCCGATATATTTAGTACGCGGATTCGGTTATATCTGGTGATTAATCATTTATTTAACACCTCCAATTAGCTGGCTAACATCTTCTGAAAAGCGTTTTATGGAACTCTGCACAAAACTGAGAATGTCAATTCCCAAGTCAAGGATCAGCGGAGTTAGATCCATGGCAAAGGCCATTCCTCTGGCATCATCTGTTTCGTGGGATGAAATATAAGTCGCGTTGGCGGCTCTTCTCCCTAATGTGGCAAGATCATATCTTTTCCCGCCGCTGATTTGTGAATCAAATACACCCAATAAAGCTGCCTGGATATTTTGCTGATCTGAACAATCAAATATGACCTTTTCGCTGTCTAATATCCAGTCAAGACCCCGCCAGACCTCACAGCCGAATAATTTTTGAGGTTTTTTTTCCTCTGGTAGTTCCCTTATCGCCTGGATTGTTTTAACAGCTACAGCAACATGGGTGGGATGTTTGTCAGCAAGGTTGTGAGTGTAAATAATATCTGGCCCAGTGGCTTTTACCAGTCCTTTGATCTCCTCCTTCACGGCGGGATTCTCCCTGTCTTTGATTTCAGAGCTGGAGTATTTCAAAAACACCTGGGCTGAATAATCTCCCAAAAATGCTGCCCGTTTCTGTTCCAAATCGCGAACCTGGATCATTTCTTCATCCGAGAAGTGATGATATGGACCGCTTCTTGGAGAACCGCTGCCTGAAGATATAACAGCTCCGCTGAACCATTGATCCGGGTCCTGAAAGCAGGTCAATACCCCATCTATCGCCATGATCTCGAGGTCATCCTGATGGGCTCCTATCCCCAGATGAGTAGTGCGACTAAGAGCCGCGCCTGGATCCAAATCGCCTGGTATATAGATCTCTGATCTTGAATTGAACATGATCTATCAGCCTTAATTAATTTTCGGTAAACTGGCAGCAGCTATCGATTGGCCAACCCTGCGGATTTTCTCATCCGGAAGCAAGATATTAAGCTGATCAGCCAGGTTGGGAAACTCAGCATCCAGAACACGATTGGCTTGTTCCAAGATGATTGAACCTCCTCTTCCTGAGGTGCATCTGCCAAGGATGAGGACATGATTGATATCATAGAAATCCGCGTAATGACGGAGGGCGTATCCCAGATAGATACCAATGGATTCCCAGATCAAATGAGCATCATCAGTGCCAACCTCAAGTTTTTCCTGGACATATTTAAGTTTTTTAGCATTGGTTAATTGATCTGGAATAATGATCCCTACCTTGGGAGCAAGTCTGAAAACACACTGCTGAGAAAAATAGAGTGCACCAACACCTTTATCACCTGACCATTCATCTACTGGTCCGGTGGCCTGATAATCCACTGGTGCAAAAGCCAGCTCATTCAACCAATCGGTTATATTGCCACTGGAAGTAATGAAGCCCACAGCTTCGCTGGATCCCATTGCAATTCCAAGGACATTATTCTTTTCCAGGGACATCGATCCAGCCAGGGCGGTCACTTCACCGTCATTCACAATTTCAAAGGGGATGCCCATTTCGTCCTGGATCTCAAGAAACATGTTATGGATTTTGTCGAATTTTTCCTTGGGAATGCTGCGGTAGAGTGAGGCAACCATGGGGCGGTTTTTGATATATACGCCAGCCGAACTGCCGCCAACCGCATCCAAGTGATCCATCTTGGAAGCAGCCAGTTCCAAAGCGCTCTTGATGAAATCCCTGTGATAATTCGGATCTGTTTGTTCTACAGGATGCCATTCGATCTCGGTGCTGAATACCGCTTCGCCATTCACGACTGCGGACACTTTGAGATCCGACGCTCCCAGGTCAAATCCGATCCGTTTGCCATTCATATTCCGCCCCAGGGATTTTTGCTGCTCAGCAGCAGCAGGTACGTCACTAAAATCACAGGGGATTACCTGGAAAGGATGTTCATATATCCTTCCCATGAATCGATTATCAAATGCCTGATGGCCTTGAGGGGAATAGCGCTCCTGGAGATAATCAGCGATATCTTGAGACCCTCCAACATGGACCTTCCACCCACCCCGCTGCCAGAGCAGGAATTTTAGTATGCGCTCGGCATAAAACAAGTTATGTATGGAATCCTGGTGGTGATCAGGAAATACTTCGGTATCATACCGAGAAAACGAGTCATCCATTCGTTCCAGGCCAAGAACCAGCTTCTGTGGTGTTTTGCATTCGCTAACAGCCTGGCTGAACGCCCGATTCGCCAAAGATGCTGGCCTGAAATTATGATCCAGGGGCGGTAATATTGCCGGTTGAGGTAAGAATTTAAACATGGTATTGATACTCTATTGGATTCCCATCTCATGATGAAGCACCATAGCAGCGGCACCGAGGATGACGATTTCTTCCCCAAGAATAGATGCAGTAATTTCAATCTGTTCAGAGATTGCTGGAAGTGTGGCGGCCTGGAGCTTTTCGAGAGCAGGGCAAGTGATTCCATCACCAAAAACCGATATACTTCCTGCAATAACTATTTTGTTGATATTTAATGTGCTGGTAACGAATGATAGAGCTGTCCCTAACAAACAGCCGGCTTCATAAATATAATCAACCACAGTCGGGTTGCCTGATAGGTAGGATTCGAAGATATCTTGTGTGGTTATAGTTTCAACGTCATTAAATTGGAGTAATGCTGAATCTGGATTGTCAGTTGCCTGCTGGGAAACATATTTCCTGATCGCCCGGCTGCTGATGCGGGTTTCCAAACAGCCATATTTCCCACAACGACAAAGCTGGCCGTTCTCTTCAACCTTCACATGCCCGATCTCGCCCGCTCCAAATCCATCCCCCTGGTAGAGCTGGTTGTTGATAATAATACCTGAACCAACACCACGGCCAATTTTCACCACCAGTAAATTCGGGGGTGACTCACTGCTGCCGAATTTATGCTCAGCCAATGCGCTGATCTGACTATCATTGGCAATGAATACCGGCAGGGAATATTTATTGATCAGGATTTTTACCAGGGACAAATTTTCCCAGTCAAGGTTTACAGCTGTGATCACAATGCCATTTTTGGAATCCATGAGCCCGGGAGCTCCAATACCTATACCAAGGATCGGTTGAACAGCCTGTTTGATAAGCTGATCGATCAATTTGAAGACAAATTCTAGGGCTTGTTCACCGGATCGGTCTTCAATAGGAATAGTTATCCGGTGCTGGATTTCTCCCCGGAGGTTAACCAACGCACCCCGAAATTCTCCGCTGGCGAGGTCTATTCCTATGATCTGGCGGGCATCTTTGACCAGGTTAAGCAATCTGGGGGGTTTTCCACCTGCGGATTTTCCGAAACCGGCTTCAATTACCAATCCTTCCTCAATTAACTCTGCGACGATCTCTGATACTGTGCTCCGTGTTAAATGAGTGAACCGGGAAATTTCAGCCCGAGAGATATTCTCTGTTTGATTGATAAGATTGAGAATGAGGGTTTTATTGTGGGATTTGGATTGTTCGCGCGTAGCTTTTTTCATAATCTTGGAGGGGTCATCCCTGGTAACTTTGTTTGTTTGGCGAACTTACAAAGTAATTATAAAAAACAACTCCCCTTTTGTCAAGAGGGTTTGAGGTTGATTTTGATCGCTTCTGAATATTGACTAGGTGCAAATATGCTGCAATTAAATAGAGAAATGATCAAATATCAAGGATTATCTATCACTCTATCCAAAAATCGCTCAGAATTACCCTCTAAATATGGAAAAACAGGGGGGTTTTCTAAGGACGTCTGACAGAAGATCAGATGTTTATATTTGGCGTTTGATATTATGTCAAGTGATATTGAGTGGGCAATTGACAATTGGTCGAGTGTATTTAGGTAAAAGGTAGTGTGGGGGGTCGAACACCCAACCAATGGCTTAAAAGACCACTGCTAGATGATTCTTCCATCGAGAGAGAGATTCCAGGGGGAAATATGAAGATTAAACATTAATTATGGAGTAACCATCTAGAATGAATTTTGGTCGCCTCACTGACTAAAAACGAACATGTACGAAAACAAACAAGACTGAATAGATAAAACAGGAAACCAGGACGAGAAGGATAAAGATTTATCCCTGAATGGTTTCGATAACAATTCTTAACTCAACCAGAACAACAATATTATTCTAATCTAATACAGAGAAATTGATTTTCCAAAGTGGGGATTTTGTTTCGTTCTAACCACTCCCGATACGGACATACTGGGTATGTCATTCCTGCAGAATTACTCTTAGACACATTCTCTTCGCGTAAATCTACGACCCACTAAGGAAAAAGGGGGTGTTGGTAATTATGGTTAGCAGGAGGATATCCCCCTGCCCTTCCCAGCTGTCATCCACTTTTAAACCGTAACTTTCTGTTCAAATGCCCCCGCTGGTCCAAGATAGA
>Ga0208279_1001952_pt1 | contig 10500 bp, 25 predicted proteins | sample AntAceMetag02UKM_FD_184766 | JGI IMG/M metagenome (GOLD analysis project Ga0208279, IMG submission 184766) | Saline lake microbial communities from Ace Lake, Antarctica - Antarctic Ace Lake Metagenome 02UKM (SPAdes) (version 2) | ecosystem: Environmental > Aquatic > Non-marine Saline and... | reverse complement strand
GAAGCAAAGATTGACTCTATTAAAAACTCTTTAGAACAGAAGATTGATGACTTGAGAAAGCTATTATTAGGCAATGGTAAGATTGGTTTTTTTGCTAAAGTCCAGATGTTATGGGAAGGAAAGAAGACTCGTATGGGTTTGTTAGACTGGGCTTATAGAATAGTTATAGGTATAGGTATAGCTTTTATAATCAAACAAGTTGGATTAAAATGAACACTGAATTAGACCTAGAAATTAACAGGCTTTTGCATATCATAGCAAATGTTACTGATGACATAAATAGGGAGAAGAAGAGTTTTGATGCTGTTATTAATAATAGCACTAAGAAACTTCTTATAGCAAGGACTGATGTCCTAAGAATAGTGGAGATAGTAAACAGGGAGAAAAAAGATGGATATAGCAATAGTAACTAAATACTCTACAATTATACTCGCAGTATTAGGTTTGTTCTCAGTTATAGCAAAGATGACACCTACAGAAGCAGATAATAAGATAGTAGATTTTCTTTACAAGATAGTTAATTTCTTAGGCTTAAATAAGGAATAAGATGGTAGGACAGATTTTTCAAGCTATTTCTAAGGGCGTGGAATATCTTACATTGTTGAGAAAGACTTCCCACGTTAGAAAACTACGCAAAGCAGTAGACTATGGAGAGCAGTTTATCAATCTATTCTATGAGTTACTTGCAGAGGATAATGCTAAAGGAAAAATACAACTGCGTAAGAGAATGGAATATTGTAAGATTAAATTCTTTAAACTAAATCAAGGCTAGGAGGTTAATGTTAGAACGAATTGTTGTTTTGCCGGACGTCCACCTCACCACAAAGATACCTAAACCATACCAATTAGTTAAAAAGTTCATCAAGGACTACAAGCCTGACGAAATCATCATACTGGGTGATTTTATGGAGGTTAGTGCTCTGTCTAGTTATGACTTATGTAAGCGTAGGAAGATAGAGGGTCAAAGGTTCGAGAAAGAGATAGCTGTAGCTGAAAAAGAACTCTCTGACCTTGTAGGGCTCTGTAAGAGGGTCACATACCTCGAGGGCAACCACGAAGAGAGGGTAGAACGCTACCTAGACGACCATCCAGAGCTTGAAGGTATACTAGAGCTACCTAAGAGGCTTAAACTGGCTCAGAAGGGCATTGTGTGGCATAAGATGAATAAGCTGATAAAGAGGGGCAAATTGTTCTTTACCCATGGGGTTTATTACGGCAAGTATTTCGCCAATAAGACAGTAGAAGACTACGGATGTTCTATCGTTATAGGGCATGCTCATAGACATCAAGTAGCAACAATCTATCCTAAGATGCAAAAGCATCCAATGGTATGTTATGCTTTAGGTTGTCTTGGTGATACAGACCCATCTTATAAGAAGAATGCTCCAACTGGACACATCAACCAGTTCTGTACCTGTGAGGTTGATACAAAGACAGGGTTGTTTAATCTATACCCTATAACTATTATAAATAATACCTTTATATACAATGGGAAGAAATACTCACTAAAATGAAAGAAGATATCTATAGCTTTGGAATATGTAATAACTGTGGTCAAGTAAAAGCCTTAAAGAATGGGGTTTGTAAGGAGTGTGAGATTTCTTTACCTGAGTTCTTATCTGGCTTATTTGGAGGAGAATAATAGTGTGCGGAGAATAGGGGGTCTATTCACAGCACTCACAAGTTATCAACAGGCATTTAACAGGTTATCCACAGGGCTATTTACTTGTTACACAGAGGTTTAGTCTATAAATAGAGAGTTATTCACAGACTCTACTACTACTATATTTAACTTAAAGAATAAGAAAAGAGTATATAAGAGGATATATATATATAATATGGAGGTAAAATGAAAACTAATAAACAGTTATGGAATATTTGTATGGATATATACAAAGAATTGTATATTGAAGCACAACCTTCGGCAGACTTTAATAAACTAATTGAATCAGGAGAGACCAAAAAACCTGATTGGTTTAGTAAATACTATTTAGATGATAAAGAAATTAAAAAGATTATAACCAAACACACTAAAAAACATAAGTTAAATTTTAGAGATAGAAGGGCAGTATATTTTGAAGTATGGTTAGGCTGCAGCCCTACAAGTTATAAGAAAGAAAACACTGTTAATATTCCAATAAGAAATATTACTCCTAACGATAAACTTAAACAGACATATAAAGCAATTAATCTTGATGGAACAAAATGAATCAGTGGTTTTCAGCAGACGACCATTTTGGTCATGGAAATATAATAAAATATTGTAATCGCCCATTTAAAGACTCAAATGATATGAATAGCTCTTTAATTAGGAATTGGAATCAAAGAGTAAAACCCGAAGATACAGTTTTTCATGTTGGTGATTTCTGCTTTCAAAGAAACAACCAAAGCTTAAAAGCTGAGTATTGGGAAAAACAATTAAATGGTAAGATAATTCACATTAAAGGAAATCATGATAAAAACAACTCAACCAAAACAATCATAGAAAGATTAGTAATTAGATATGGTGGTAAACTAATCAACTTAGTTCACAATCCAGAATATGCAGATATAAATTATGATATAAACTTTACTGGACATGTTCATGAAAAATGGTCATTTAAAAGAATTAGACGAGGTGAAGATTTTACAGATTGTATTAATGTAGGTGTAGATGTTAATAAATTTATGCCAGTATCATTCAATGAATTAATTAGCAAATACAAAAATTGGTTGAGGAATAGTCAGAAATAATATATAATACCAACATAAGTATAATAAGTACAATCCATGCAGAATACAACGAAAATATAAGGAGGATAATGAAAAAATCAAAAGAGATAATAATATCTCGTTGGATGGGTGCAGGTGATGTTCCTAAAGAAAACTGGAAGGATTTAATCTCAGCACTATGTCTTGTGGGGTATCAAGTTTATGCAACCGAAGAGTGCATTACATTTCCATTGGGTAATGAAGATGAAATAAGGGAGAAGAATGGTAGCCAAGATAACACCTACTAAAAAAGTAAAACGTTTTGAAATGTATAATTGTGCGGGTAAGTTACGAGTAGATGTTAAGGTTGATGAGGGTGAGATTTCAGAAGTTATTTTAATGACTAAGAAAGGTGGATGTAAATATAATCTTCAGTTAATAGGTAGAATGATAACAAGTATGCTTGAGTGTAACATTGATATTCATTTCATCTGCTCTATCCTAGATGCCAACGACCCCTGTCCTGCACCTACTGCTCGTAGTAAGAGAGAGGAGTTAAAAGATTGCCAGGTTGGACACGGTGGATGTTCTAAGATAATTATGAAAGCAATACAGGAGAAGTTGGATGGGTTACAAATCAAGAAATAGTTTCAACATCCCACTCTGTCTCCCAAACTGTCAGTGTTTTTTGTGCAAAAGAATAAAACAAGATGAGAAGAAAAAGAAAACCTCCACAGAGGAAATTCCAAAAAAAGAAAAGTCGTAAGGAATTCTTTCGCAATTTTCAAAATCAGAAAAAGATGGACGAGATTTATGCGTTGGATAAGCGTCTGTCTGTGAGCAGTTTAGATATATTAGATAATATATTCAGAAGTAATCCTTGACTTATCTATCATTAGAGTTATAATCAATTATGATGATGGAAATAAGTTATAAATTTATGTTAGCGGTTAGACAGAATTTCTCGCAAGAGAAAACATCATCATTCTGTTTAGCCGCTTTTTTATTTGGAGGAGGATGAAATGAATAAGAGATGGTTAGAAAAAAGAGATGCTTGTAAAGAAGGAGTTGTTTGGTTTGAAAACCAGAAAGAAAGAAATGGAATTGAAGTTGTAGAAAAACTCATAAAAGAAAAGAAACTTGATTGGGCTAATTGGCTTATAGTTAGGCTTATGAAATACAAACAATATATTTCCTATGTTGTATATGCGGCAGAACAGGTTATTGGTATTTATGAGAAAAAATATCCAAATGACAAAAGACCAAGACAAGCCATAGAGGCTGCAAAGAAGTGTATAAAATCTCCTACTAAAAAAAATAAAGCTGCTGCTTATGCTGCTGCTGCTGCTGCTGCTGATGCTGCTTATGCTGCTGATGCTGCTTATGCTGCTGCTGCTGCTTATGCTGCTGCTGATGCTGCTGATGCTGCTTATGCTGCTGCTGATGCTGCTGCTTATGCTGCTGATGCTGCTTATGCTGCTTATGCTGCTGCTGATGATGCTTATGCTGCTGATGCTGCTGCTGCTTATGCTGCTGCTAAACAACAAATGGAATTAAAGATATTAGAATATGGGATTAAATTATTGAGAGGTAAATAATGTGCAAATACTGTAAAGATTGCAGTAAACCTATATCAACGGGGTCTAAATTATGAGTGATAAAAGAAATTGTTCTTACTGGCATGAAGATGACTACGGCAGAGGACTAATGGAGATATGTAAACTCACAGGCAGAGCAACCAACTGTTCTGGAGAGGTAAAGTGGTGTAAGTGTCATTCTTTATATATGGAAGAAAAGTTGAAGGAGGTAGATGATGTCTCTAAGTAAAATCCTTGCTCGTGGATATAACGAGCTAATCAGAAATGCCCGCATAATTGGAATGTGGGAGTTGTTGGTCATAGCACAGAGTAGAAACCTTCTTGACCTTGGTGAGTTAAGAGCATTGAGAGAGATAATTAAAGAGAAGGAGAAAGAGTATGATTCAAAAGCTAATTGACGAAAGTATAGCCAAGACACAAGAAGAACGAAAGAACAGAGTATCTTCGGGCAAGATTTCACCATCTCAAATGGGATACTGCTTTAGAAGACAGTATTGGTATCGCAAGGGAGAACCCCAAACCAACCCACCAGACGCAAGAACACTAAGGGTGTTTAAGTGTGGTAATATTTTTGAAGATTTTGTAAGCGTTTACTTACCAGACACTATCCAAAAACAAGTTAAGGTAGAGACTGAGGATGTTAAAGGATATGCTGACTATGTTCTTCCTGATGAGGTGGTAGACCTTAAATCACAGCACTCTAAGTCCTTCTGGTGGTCTAAACGCCCTGACTATGATATAAACGTTGAGAAGAGACCTAACATACTCCAAGTAATGACTTATGCCTATTTTTTAAAGAAACCTAAAGGAAAATTAGTGTTTATATCAAAAGATGACCTATGTATAAACGAGTATGGTTTTCACATAGACAAGTGGGGGAAGGAGATAGAGAACGAATTGTCCACTATAAGAGATTTCTGGACTAAGGACACTCTTCCACCTGCTCAGCCTCGTTGTTATTGGAATAAGAAACTAAAGAAGTTCAAGGAATGTGAATGGTGTCCGTATCTTGATAAATGTAAGGAGGTCAAATGATAGAAATATGGGCTCCCAGATACCACGACCGAACAGTCCTGATAGCTAAATACAAAGTATCAGACGGAATAAACAAGATTAAGTTCACCAAAGCATTAAGTTTGGCGGGTAAGGTATTCAGTATCAAGGGAGCAGACATCAAAAAACACCCAACAGAATCAAATGGTAGGATACCTTGTTATGCTGTGCCTTTGGGGGAATTATTATGAATTGGTTGATGTGGATTGGTGGTGGACTTTTATTTTTAAAGATAGTAATAGGTATAACTTCTTATATAGAAAATGGTTTCCAGACTGAAATAAACTTTGATAGTCCTTTTTGGGCTAATGTTATTTGTAGTATAGCGGTTTGGATATGGATATGCTGGAGGTTTATTTGAGTGAACAAAATGACAAATCACAAGAGGGTCTTGTGGAATATGTTAAGGAACTATTTGAAGGAAAGGAGGAAAAGATGGCTAGAACAGATGAGGGTATCAAGGTAGACACACCTTGGATACAAATACCTAGTGGACAATCAGTTACAGGTGTTTATCAGGGCTTTGATGATTCAGAAGTGGACAAGTATGGCAACAAGAAGTTCTACTTCACATTAAAAGGAGAAGACACCGAAAGATACATCTCAAGCGGAAGCAGTAGTTTTAAGCGAGGAATCCAAGACAAGAAGATAGGACAAAAGCTCCTTATCGCAAAAGAAGGAGAAATGGCGACCACTAAGTATACTATAACCCTTATAGTATGAATATAAGAATAATATATATATATATACTTATATCTTCTCTTCTCTCTATTAGTATCTTTCTTTCTCTTAATAGATATATGTATATATATATATATTATACTTATTATGATATGATATAATAGGAATAATATGAATGAAATAAATAGTGAACTAGACTCTCTCTTAGATGACATTGATTTAACTCCTGACTATCCTATGAAGACGGTGGCGACAATGATGGGGGCGGCTATTCAACTGCGGAGAGTCCTTTCTCATCGGCACACAGTCCACGTTTTGCGGTGGATTAACCACAACTCAGCAGAACCTCTTAGTAATAAAGATTTCTACTCTTTCTCACAAGGCTATGACAAACAAATCAAAGTAGAAATTGAGAATCTCTCTCGCAAAATATTAAATTATATCAAAATTGTAGAATCAGCTAGTATATGGGATATTAAAGACTACTGTAAAGAAGAAAGAAAGCCCATTGAAGAAGCTATTGAGAAACTTACAGAAGAAGGGTGGCTAGTAAAACACAGAAAAGAGTATAAACTCATCAAAAAGATAGATTGGAACGATATGATAGGAGATTTAGGAGCTACAATCCCCTATAATGTCCTGTACTTCCATCCTAGAGCTTACTTCTGCCAGTCAGACATCATATTAGTGGGTGCTACCACAGGTAGTGGTAAGTGCCACCGAAAGGGCACAAAAATTATTATGTATGACGGAACTTTAAAAAATGTGGAAACTATTGATGCAAATGATTTGGTTATGGGTATTGATAGCACAGCTAGAAAAGTAGAGAGGATAGGTCGTGGTTATGGACAGATGTTTGAAATAAAACCCAACAAAGGTGATTCATTCTTTGTTAATTATGACCATATCCTATGTCTACAAAAAACAGGAACAAAAGAAAAGATTGAAATATCTGTAAAAGATTATCTCACTAAGAGCAAAAATTTTAAACATCTTTATAAAATTTACATCAATGGTGTTGACTTTGAAGATAAGGATTTACCCATAGAACCCTATTTCTTAGGATTATGGCTTGGAGATGGTGATAAAACTAATCCTAGAATTACAACAAAAGATAATGAGATTATAGAATACTTAACTTATTATGCAAAAAGGTTAGATTTACAATTATCGACCTATAAAGGTGAGTGTAATTCTTATGCTATAACAAGGGGTTATACTGGTGGGGCTAATAGCGGAAAGACCTTACATGAAAAAATGGTTAAGTTAGGGGTTATGGGCAATAAACATATACCTAAAATATATCAGATTAATTCTCGCAAGAATAGACTAGAATTATTGGCGGGGCTAGTTGATAGTGACGGTAGTTTAATTCGTGGTAATTTTGAAATTACTTTAGTTAATAAAAAATTAGCAGAACAAGTTTGTTTCTTGGCAAGGTCGTTGGGTTTCATGGTTACATTCAAAAAGAGAGTATGCACTATAAAATCTATAGGTTATTTAACTGTAGCATATAGGATGAATATAATTGGTAATTGTATAGAAATACCTACTAGGATTAAAAGAAAACAAGCAAGTGTTAGAAAAATAAATAAAAACCATCAATTATCAGGCTTTAAAATAATCCCTATAGGGAATGAGAATTTCTATGGGTTTGAGCTATCTGGTAAAGATAGTCTCTATCTTTTAGATAGTTTTTGGGTGAATCATAACACGCACGTAGCGATGAATATGATACTAGACTTTGTAAGACAAGGTATCAAACCCTATTATGTATCCACAGAGTCAGGCTCAAGACATGCCAGAGTAGCCAGAGACTTAGGTTTAAAGGATGGAGATTACTTCTGGGCTGACATCGTGAGTGCTACTGACATACCAATAGAACCTAATGCAGTAACTATAATAGACTGGTTATTACCTACTGACTACGCTGAGACCGACAAACTCTTTCAACACTTCGCACATAAGATGGCTAAATCAAGTGGTCTGTTAATTATATTTATGCAATTAAGGAAGGACGGTAACTGGTTTGCTGAAAATCTTTGCACGATGTTTCCTTCATTCGCTGCTAAATATACTTTAAATTCTGACCGAGATGGTGGGGCATTTAAAATTGACAAGATAAGGGAGAGTAAAGAGAAAGACTCTTACAGAGACATCAACTGCACATATAATTGGCACGATAAAACTTTAATAGCAATAGATGACGACCCTGGAGTCAAGGAAGTCATGAAAGAATTTGAAGGGAGTGTGGGAAATGACAAACAGCCATAAGAAAGTTAAAACAAGATTGATTATCGTAATAGACTCACCTACTAAGAAAGAGACTAAGAATCTGAGACTATGCTTCACTAAAGACTTTGCTCTTTGGTATGGTTTAAAGAAGACTGATTATAAGATTCTAATAGAGGAGATAAAATGATGGACGCATTAGGAAGAGTATTCTGTGGTGGGACGAGTATCGCACAACTTGGTCATTACCCACAGGGGCTTCAAGCTGGGATAAACCAATTTAATTCAGAAAGATGTTTGGCGGAAGCTCAACGGCAACAACTAATGCCACATATTTGCATCCACCCTAATTGCCCAATATGTAAAAAAGAAGCCAATAAACAAGCTAAGTTAGCCACACAACAAGCTAAACTTGCCAAGAAAAAGAAACAAGATTACGATAAAAGGGTAAAGAATTGGTTGAAGATAATAAGGAGAAAGATATGAGTAGTCCACAATTAGAAATCTGCGAGAAGTGTGGTTTAAGCTTCTACTCAGTGTTGGGCGAAACTATCTGCCCTGAGTGTGAGAAGAAGGAGTCTACCAATGATAAATGATGGAGGTGGGGAGTGAGAGAAATAAAGTTTAGAATTTGGAGAAAAGACCCAGAAATAATGACACTTAATTTTGGGTTTGCGACCATTTCTCACGGTGCTTTAGACTATATTCGAAATCAGTGTAAAAGTGGTAGTGTAGTTATTATGCAATACACAGGACTGAAGGATAAGAATGGGAAGGAGATATATGAGGGGGATATATTAGAAACCCCTACACCATATGGTATTGAAAAAATATTAATAGACGATATACGAGACATTTATTATGAAGAGAGAGAAGGTTGGGGAGATATTAAATTAATGACTATTATTGGTAATATATATGAGAACCCCGAATTATTAGGAGGCTCTAAATGAAAGACAAAGATAGAGAGTTGAGGGAGATATTAGAGAACATCAAAGACAAAAGTGCTTATTCTTTACAAGAAGGGTATTATAAACAAATAGACAGAGCCCAATCCCAAATCAAAGCCCTCTACAAGCCGTTGGGGAAGGAGAGGCTTATAACTATACTTGAAAGAAACCAATTAGTTCAAAGATTTATTATAGAACACGATAAAGATTTACCAACAACAGTAATGGTAGATTTATTAGCCCAAGCAATCATAAACGCAAGGGGGGAGTGATGGGAGATACTTATACAGGCGAATGTAAGATATGTGGAGTAGAAACAGATTTGATTATGGGAGTTTGCCAAGATTGTTCTCTAAATGAAGAGTGGGACACAAGTAAGGGTTTTGTGTGCGAGCAACACCCTGATAAAGAGTTTCCTCACGATGATTGTTCTGGTCCGGGAATACCTGACTATAAAGGAATTTTAAGAGCAAGGGGGGAGAAGTGAAATTAGATAATATAAAAGATAACTTAGCCTTAGAGTTAGAACTACTCAGTAATTCAATAAAAGAAAGTAAAAGGAACAATGAGTTTCTATCCTGTCTATTACTTAAAGAACAAGAGATGACGATAGAGTGGGTTTTAGAACAGATGGAGGAGAAATGAAAATACTAATATGTATCGCTGTTATAATATTCGCTATGGGATTAGGAGTGTGGGCTGCATACTTGGAGGTTAGGTGTGAAGAAGAGCAGAAAGAAAATAAGAAAGAAACTATGGGACATCTGCAAGACTCTCATAAGACAGAGAGATAAGAACATCTGTCAGAAGTGTGGGAAATATGTTGAAGGCTCTAACTGCCACACCTCGCATGTTATCCCGGTGTCTTTCAGTCTAAGACTTGCTTACGATATAGTTAATTTAAAGATACTTTGCTCATACCATCATTTGAGGTGGTGGCACAAGAATCCTCTTGATGCTACTGCTTGGTTTAAAAAGAAGTTTCCCCTTAGATATAAATATCTTCAAAAGAGAAAGCGTGAAATACAGAAACTTGGTTCGGTTAAAACTTATGAATTGGAAGAATGGTTAAAGGAGTTCAAGGATGGACAAGGTTGACCTAAAACCCCATTGGATAAAGTTAATGGATTATGCTAAACTATTAAAGAATGTAAAACTCTCCGTAGATATACAAGATGGAGTGCCGGTAAAGATAAAGATAAAAGAAGTCAGACAAGAAGAATTTGATTTAACCTAATAAACTCGCCAACCATTAGAGGCTTACGCTGACTAATCGGAGGCATAGCAAAGGTCGC
>Ga0208279_1001950_pt1 | contig 10511 bp, 6 predicted proteins | sample AntAceMetag02UKM_FD_184766 | JGI IMG/M metagenome (GOLD analysis project Ga0208279, IMG submission 184766) | Saline lake microbial communities from Ace Lake, Antarctica - Antarctic Ace Lake Metagenome 02UKM (SPAdes) (version 2) | ecosystem: Environmental > Aquatic > Non-marine Saline and Alkaline... | reverse complement strand
TTGTTGCCTCTTCCTCATAAACTGTGCCGTCCTTTTTTTTATTTATAAAGTGGCCTGACCATACATCCCCATGACTGATGTTATCCCACAGCCTGCTGTAAAACCCCTTATCATGGCTGCCGCTCTTAAGGATTCGAGGATTTTGCCCCAGTGCTTCCTCCCTGGTATAGCCGGTGATTCGTTCAAATGCAGGATTGACATACTGAATCCTGCCCTCAATGTCCGTAATAACGATTGTCTCAGATGCCTGCTCAATAGCCGTGGCCAGCCGGATACGCTCCTGTTCATCCTGTTTGCGGGCCGTGATATCCAATAATGAGCCCACACTCTTTTGTGTGCCAAGAATCATGTTCACATTGTTTAATATATTTTTTATATTCCCCTGCCTGTCGACAAATCGGAACTCATAGCCTATAGGCGCTTTTCCCCCATCTTTTCTCCTCTTTACATGATGCTCTTTCATTGCTTTAAGGTTTTCGGGGACAACAAATTCCGTCCAGCTCATTTTGCCTTCAATTTCTTCTCTTGAATACCCGCTGAGTTTTTCAAACTCTGTATTGGCCATAGAGATAGTTGTATCCTCTTCGATAATCACAGTGGCTGTTCCTGTATTCTCAAAAACGCTGCGATATTTTCTCTCACTCTCTTGCAGCTCCTCTTCCACCTCTTTAATTTTAGTAATATCACTGGCAATTGCGAGAATCCCTTCCACCTTTCCGGTTCTGTCCAGGATCACGGAGCTTGAAAGAAATACAGGGATCAGAATTCCGCTTTTTGTATAATATGTGGTCTCATAATTGTGTATTGAGCCTGTTTCAACGAATTCATCATACCCCATGTCGCCAAGCACATCTTCTTTTTTAATGGCTAAACCTATATCACTGCCAATAAGCTCATCTTTTTCATAACCTAAAAGTCCACAGGTCGCCTTATTAACAGTTGTGATCTTATAGTTAGTGTCAAACACGATCAATGTATTAATCATACTTGAGATTATATTGTCCAGATACGCCTTGGAAACAGTCGTTTTCTGAAGATCAGCAACCATCTTTTTGAAAGATGTTAACAGCTCGCCAATCTCATCAGATCTCTTGATGGGGATGTCAATGTCATATTCTCCTCTGCCGACCTGGGTGCTTATCTTTGAGAGAAGGTTTATTGGACGGCTCAGGTTTCTGGCCAGAAAAGCTCCAAAAATCAGGGCGCAAACAAAGAGCAAAGCTGCAATCAGGATAACAAAAAACATGGTTTTCTGTGTGCTCCTTTGAGATATGCTGGTTAATTCATCCCTCATTTCTCTGATTTCGCCCCTAACCCCTGTTAAAGAAAGCCCAACCCGTACTCCGCCTATAACCTCATTCTGTAATTTAATGGGTGTGGCTGCATCAAGCACATCTTCTGTTATCTGGGAAATTAACTTTCTGGCCTCCACTGCGTTCTTGCCTACCGTATCTTCAAATATTTTATCCAGATTGGGATTACTGCCCGTGCCATCGTGAATGATGCGGCCGGCCGGACCATAGGCATAAACATATACAACATCTTTTTGTCCCCGGGCAGCCTTACAAGTTTTATAAATAGCCTCCATATCATACTGGTAGACAGGGTTTATGAGTTCTTCTGCTAAAAAGAGGGTTATAAGCTCTGCCCTTTTCTCAATCTGGGTCAATAACTTACTCTTCATCATTTCAGAGCTTGACGATGTGGTATCCAACTGGGTAGATTTAAACTGGACTAAAAAAGCGCTGGTAATGATGACCAAGGTAAAAAAGATGACTGATAAAATGAGAAGTGTATATTTTGTCTGTAATTTTAATTTCATGTTTTATACTTTCCTACTTGTTCTGTTTTTAAAAATATTCTAATAGCTGTCTTGCCGCCTCCAATTGCTCCTTTGCTTTTTCAGTAAACTCATCAAACCGCCTTGTTTTACGGTATGCCTTCAGGGCTTTCTTAGCCTTAGTATCCTTATGGGCGTTCAGGAGAACCTCCTTGATCCTTTTTTTAATCTCCGGGTCCACGCCCTTTCTTATTATCTCCATGGCCCTGGGGAAAGGCCCTGTCTGGTGAATGATCTTTAGATTTTTCTTGAATGCCGGGGGACAATCGTCGGGATTTTCCCAGTCCCTGTTGCTGTATGTGCCTGCATCAACCAGGCCTTTACACACCCAGGTTGTGATATTTATGTCACTTCTGGCAAACACATACCCGATGCCTTCTGCAGGCGGTTTCTCTTTTGGTGAGGCGAGTTTGACGGGCTTAAACCCTCTTTTTTTTAACACGGCCATAGGGGCAAAAAAGCCTGTGGTGGAGCCGGGATCTTCAAAGGCAATTTTCCTTCCCTTCAGGTCCTCTATTGAGTCTATGACACTGTCTTTTCTGGCAAAAAAGATAGAGTAGTAGTCGGGCTTTCCCTCTTTCCACCTCCTGACCATGATCTCCGCATCCGCCTGTTCACAAAAAAGAAGGGCGGAAAATGGCGTCTCAGTTACCCAATCAACTTTTCCCTCCTTTAGATACTCGATCATCTCCTGATTATTTTTTGCCATCAGGACCCCGCTCCGTTTGATCCCCAGATCACTTAACTTGCTTACAACATAATCAACCATGGGTTTTAGACGTTTGTAATGTTTCCTGGGGTTGTTGCTTACCCGCCCGATAACAAGGCTGTCCTTCCTGATGCCAGGCATGGTCAGGCCTTTATTTTTGTGCAGGGAGGGTTCACAAAAGCCTTTTAGCTCTTTTATCATCTCCGAAACATTTGACGGAATTTCTTCAAATTTAGTTGTCCTGTAATACCTTGCCAGGGTAGGTCTTGCCGCTCGGTCTTTAGCCATATGGAGAAGAACTTCTTTTATCCTTTTGGCCAAATCTGAAGGCACATGGGGGGCAACTGAAACCACATGATAGGGGTACACCGGGGTCCGGGCGATAATCTTCAGTTTCTCCTTTACCTCCGGCGCAAGGACATCAAGTCTGTGGCTTGAGGTTGCCCCTGCATCTACATTACCCTTTATAACCATATCTTCAATAGCAAAATAATCTGTGGCAAAGGTGCAATTAATTTCCTCAGGATTGTCCACAATGGAATAGTTCAACTTATAGCCCTTTTTAAGCAAGTGAGCTCTGGATATAAGATGTGCCTGTGTGGCATGAATTGTCTTAAATGTAAGCCTCTTCCCAACCAAATCATTTAGGCTGTTTATAGAATCATTGTCTTTCCTGGCAATAAACACCCCTGAAGCCCCTCTTATGCCTTTCTTCAAGCGGCTCAAAATCGGTTTCAGGTCCATGCCCTGCTTTTGTATATAAATTATCGGATGAAGTGTATCTATTAATATGTCTACCTTTTTTTCTCTGATAAGGGTTGCCATCTCCTCTATGTTGTCTGTTACAATTGCATTGGCCTTTACAATTTCCGGAAGGTTAAGGTGTTTCACTACATATTCCGCCACAGGCAATGTAAAGGTCTGGGCCTCAGCCGGGTGAGGATATACCTCCCCAAACGTAAGGGTGCCTTTCTCTATTTCCGCCCCGGCACTGGTGCACCATAATAAAAGCCCAAGGCAAAGAAAAATCACCCTTGATTTAAATAATTTCTTCATAAATTCATATCTCCTAACCCGGATAAAACGGAAAAGTGTCTAAAGTGAACTAAAGTGTCTAAAATGCCTAAAGTTATTGAGCTACCAACACGCATATGGTTCCCAATATCAAATGTTGAGAACATAAAGGCTTAAATCAAACAACCTGAAAAAGCTAAATGGCCATTCATTCTTAGAAAAACCTTTCAACCGCTGGCTTTCCTGAGGTCATAAAAAATATCTTGTGCTTTTTGCGCAAGCTTTAACTGATAACCATAGACTTCGCTTGGGAAAAGTGGCCCCTTCAGGGCAGATAGTTCAATTTGGAACTCGAAACTTGGAATTTGAAAATAAATTCTCCCAATTATCAAAAATAAATAAAACATATTTATCAAGTTTGGCATACTCGTAAAAAGTCGTCACTCCGGTGAAAACCGGAGTCCAGATGGTCTGCAACTGTTTGAAAAGACTGGATTCCGGCTTTCGCCTGCCTGTGCGTCGCACGCAGACAGGCCGGAATGACGGAAAACGGTATTTTGGGACTTTTTACGAAACCGTCAAGTTTCCAGTTTCCAGTCTCATCTCCCTTTAAAACCCCAATTCCAATTGGATTAAAAATTCATTGTTATCTATTTTACCATTTCCAGTCTCCTCAGTGTTAATGGTATATTCCGCCTTAAGCTTAATATTTTTATAGATCTCCGGGATAAAGGCCAGGGTGAGTTCATCTCGATCCCACGTTAAGGGATCACCAAATACTTCATCGATGTCCATCAGGTGTAAACGGCCATATCGCACTAACAATGTATGAGAGTTAAAATACCTCCAATCCCAGGGTAAATTGAATTTGTATGAGGGTTGAATATACCAGGCATATCTATTCAGGGCGCCGTCTTCTGCCCTGATAAACTGGAGGAATAAATTAAATTCTTCTATGCTATAGTCCAGGTTTATCCCGTACCTGTAGAGGGCGCTTTCAGTTGAATTGTAACCTGAAACCTTTTTATTGAGAAAGGCGATGTCAGCGTCGCTTAAGTCACCTGAAAAATAAAACCCGAGCACATCGAGCATCCCAAACTTTCCTGAATAGAGATCTGCGCCCAGACCGAGGCCTAATTCCATCTGATCGCTGAAATCTTTATTCCTTTTGTCCACTCCAATAATTTTATACGAATTGTCTTCCCCTGTTTTTTTATCATCGAGTTCCAGGCCATTGCAATATGATAGGTTTAAATAAAAAGGGCTATAGAATCTTGATTTCAGAAATATGCCTGTTTCTTCCTGCCTCCAGAATGCCGTTGCCGCCAGGGGGTATCGTTCGGTTTTTATATCCGGTTTTAAAAACATGTCCTCTAAGCCGATTTTCAGGCTTGATTTGAGAGGAAGTTTTGAAAACTTTATGTAAACCTCGTCTAATTCGGCCCCATCTGTATCGATATCTATATCTGCCTTCAAGCTTACGTTCTGTTCACTGAATTTGACCTTGGGTGATAATTTAAGCCTGTCTATCTGAAAATGCGGCTTTGGTTCATCTGTTTCCACATCTCTTTGTGTATCTACAAACTCAATTTCAAGCTCACCCCCAATCTCAAACTTTGCGCCTTTGCGCGACAAAAGGCCGCCCCTGTGCGGTTCTCTGATCTTATCCTGTAAGGTTGTTATCTTCCCTTCTGCCCTTGTGGCAGCCTCAATTGTTGATGTGCTTTCAGATTCAAGGGCCTCAATCTTTTTTTGCATTGCCTCTATCTGCTTTGTTTGGGCCTCTAATACTTTCCGCATAGCCTTTATTTCCTCTTTCATATCTGAAAGTTCATCAGCATATGCTGCATGAGCAAGAAAAACCGTAAAAACAAGTGCTATACACAGAACAATTATCCATTTCATTGCAATCTCCTCCTTTCTCCCTTGATGGAAAAAATAACCAGGTAAAACATTGCTATGAAACATACATTAAATTGCGCTAAGAATCAATGATGGGGATTTTATTGACAGACCAATTTTATTTAAAGGTACCATTTTAGCCACAAAGGCGCAGAGAAAAAGTAAACATACTGTGATTTGTGCGGTCTCTGAGAGATGAAAAGCGCATTTTTAGATAAGAAGTGCAAAAATTGTAGGTGACTTGTTTTGGAAAAATTTGTTGCATAAAAAAATATTGTTATTTACAAAATGCATAAAATATGTAATATATGATTATCATATTATGCATGGAAGGTATTTTAATGGAAAAGCATATATCAGCAACCCAAACTGTGAAGGATTTTTCAGAGGTATTAAACGAAATAAAATATAAAGGAGTCCACTATCTTATTGAAAGAAGTGGAAAACCAGTCGCATCCATGAAACCGATAAAAGAAGGAAGAAATTTAAATACACTTCGCGAACTCAAACTTTTATTGAAAAAACTTCCCAGGCTCGATGAGGAACTTGATGCCTTTTTGGCAGATATTGAAAATATCCGAAAAGATCAGCCTCTTTTACCAAAAGGGGATTTATGGGAGTAATTCTCGATACAAGTGTTCTTATTGAAGCAGAAAGACGGGAATTTGAAATCGACAAGTTTACAGAGAATCGAGGAGATGAGATTTTTGGGCTTAGCGTTATGACAGCTGCTGAGCTTCTTCACGGTGTCCATAGAGCAGATTCAACTAAAAGACGTTTGAAGAGGAGCGCTTATGTGGAGAAAGTTATTGAGTTATTTCCTGTATATGCTTTCGATATTTCCACTGCCAGGATATATTCAGAGTTATGGTCGGATTTAAGCAGCAAAGGCATCCAGATTGGTGCCCATGATCTCATCATTGGTGCCACAGCGCTTTCCCTTGGGTTTTCAGTAGCCACCTTTAATATAAGGCATTTTGAAAGGATTGAGGGACTTAAAGTCGAAATTTTGACTCTTGATAAGAATTGATGTGACACGTATATTTACTATACCCAGGAAGGCCATAAAAGCAGTTAAAGACAAGAAAACATGGTGATGACCTAAAGATCATCACCATGTAAATCAGGATAGAGATTTAAAAATCCTTAAAATCATCATCCATAGGAATAACATTCTCAGGACTCTTTTCCTTGCGGACCGTCAGAGACTTTCCCCTGGCCCTTTTTACCGGCGCTGCAATAGCCCTTCTTTCCCTGCTTACTGCATGCTCCCTACTGCTTACTTTACCACTGCTTCCGCCAACCAGCGCCATCAGTTCACCTACCACATCCTTCATCTGCTCTGCCTGGCCATTCATCTCCTCACTGGCAGAGGCGGATTCCTCTGCATTGGCGGCATTCTGCTGGGTTACCTGGTCCATCTGGGTGACGGCTGTGTTTATCTGATCAATGCCCTGGGACTGTTCATTAGATGCCTCGGAGATTTCACTGACCAGCTCGCCTACCTTTGAAGCGCTTCCCGCTACCTTGGTAAATGCCTCATTGGTCTTTGTAACGAGTTCGGAGCCTTCATTGACTTTTTTGACAGTGCCTTCAATAAGGTCTGCGGTATTTTTTGCCGCATCCGCAGCCCTGATCGCAAGGTTTCTTACCTCATCCGCCACCACGGCAAACCCTGCTCCTGCCTCACCTGCCCGAGCCGCTTCAACCGCTGCATTTAGGGCCAGGAGGTTAGTCTGGAATGCCACCTCATCAATGGTCTTTATGATCTTTTGTGTCTCCTCGCTGGCATGAGAGATATCCTGCATAGAGGTGGTAAGATTACCCATGGAATCATTCGCTTTCTCTATCACCTGGTTCGCTTCTTTCATCAGGCTATTGGCCTGGCCTGCATTATCGGCATTCTGTTTGGTCATGGAGGACATCTCTTCCAGGGAAGAAGATGTCTCTTCAATAGATGCGGCCTGCTCAGAGGCGCCCTCTGCCAGTGACTGGCTGGCCGAAGTTACCTGACCTGAGCCGGATGCTACCTGGTCAGCGCCTTTGTTAAGGTTTGAGATTATGCGGTTGAGGGGTTTAGAAATCAGCCGCACTATGAAAAGACCGATCAGAACAATTAAAATGCCGCCCACCACGGCAATAACAATTGAGGTCCAGAGGATTCTCTGTACGTCAGACATGATGTCACTCTCAGGCACAAAGGCGGTTAAAGAGAGATTGGAACCGCTTTGGGCCTTGGCATCCCCTTTGAGAAGCATAGAAGCATTTTGTACAGGAACAAAAGTTACATAATAAATTTCTTTTCCCAGATCGAATTTCCGAATTTCTTCGCCTTTGGCCCCCCTTAACCAGAATTTCAATGAATCCTCTATTTCCAGAATACTATCTATCATTTTTTCATCTGAGTGGCTAAATGCCGTAGTAGAAGCTGAATCTATGATTGCCACTTTAGCGTTTTTAAAACCATTTGTCTTCATTTCATTAAAAACAGTGCTTACCTTAGTCTGGAGGTTGGCCCAATCCAGATAGGCCAAGAAAAGGCCATTTGGTTTCCCCTCTGAGTTCTTTGTCTTGAAACTGAATAGGAATGTATGCGCAGATCTTTGTCCGAGTTGTTTCATGAAATCACTTTCTACTAAGGTGACACAGCGAATAGCCTTATCCATAAGACTGCTTGCCTCTTTGACTACCCGAACCTTAAGCGCCTCCACCTTTCCGCCCTTTATGTGTTCTCCTGTTGCCGTCTCTAAGACCTTTCCCTGCATGTCAGTTAACATCAGTAGGGAAAAGCCCTTCTGGCCTTTGAGAAGTGACTTGAAATGCTCTTGCAACTCCTTAGTGGTCTGGAACTCGATGGCCATTCCAAATATATCCTCTACTGTCCAGTTTAAGAAAACCTCTTTCTGGGCTTTAATAAATCCATTGATTTCCTTGGCCCCATGCTGGCTAATAAGTTTCATGCTCCGTTTGCTATTTTCCAGGGCAGTGTTACGGGCAGAGTTATAGGTGATGCCCGCAATCGCCAACATTGGCAAAAGCGAGAGCAACAATCCAAATAAAATCTTAAAACGAAGACTGCTTGATAAAAAACGACTGAATATTTTCATTTCATTCCTCCTTGCTTCGCCGCGCCCCTTGGGTCGTCGAATAGGCAAGTTCTTTAACAACTTGCCCATTCGACTATTTTTACTATTGCGAAGCTTTGGTTTATTGCATCATTCGCCGGGCAGCTTCTCCAGGTGTGTTGGCTTGCCGGCGGCCTTTCGCGCCGCGTTCCATTCATCACGGGTGCGCATTGCCTCTTCACCGGTGAGGCTGCTAAGTATTTCAAAATAATCAAGTTTGTACTTGTCCTTGAGTACAATGGCTTGCGGGTTACACCTCACAGCGTAAACCGTCTGTACAGATTGGTGGTCAAAGTCGCGCCAGACCTGTTTATCCTTCAAAAGCTGGTACTCGTGCCCCTCGAGCGCCTTGATTATTGCAGGTGAATCAAATGCACCGGATCTCTCCACGGCAGCCTTATATTCATACAGGATCGCATAAGCGGAAGCACCTGAGGTACTGGGATAACGGCCATACTTGACTGCGAACTTCTCGACAAATTCTTTCCCTCGAGGATAATTGTACTTGTATGGAATTTTCCACATCCATGGAAGCGCCCCGATAACGCCCTCCATAACCTTGGGGCCGCCTCCTTCCGCCATGCCGAGGGTGAGGTTAGGAACCACGATCTGCATCTTCGCCTTCAGCCCCATAGCTGTTGCTTGTCGGATTCCCCTCTCCATGTCCTTCCCGAATAGCACAAGAACCAGGACATCAGGCTTGACCATTTTGGCGAAAGTGGCCGCCTTCTTGAAATCTGCATCGGTGGCCCCTGGAAACGGAGTTAGAATCCCCTTGTGGACTTTCTTATCCTCAGTTTCTGTGAACTTTCTTACAGAGGCCTCGGTTGTGTGTCCCCATGTATAGTCAGCAGTGATGTAAAAGTATTTTTTCCCCGGGAAATTCTTTTTCAAATAGGAAGCAATCGCCTTGGCTCCCGGCCAGGCATTGTAGCACTCCCGGAAGGTGTGCCGTAGCCCCTCTTTGCCAGTGGTGGCGGTGGAATAGGTGAGGGTACCGAAAAAGATAATCCCCTTTTTCTGGCATACCTTGCCGGCCGCTATTGCAACGCTGCTGGCAGACCCGCCCAAGACCATTTTAACGCCTTCTTTGTCGATCAACTCAGTCACGTTTTTGGTGGTCACATCAGCTTTGGACATGGAGTCACGCCATACGATTTCTATCTTTTTGCCCAGGATGCCGCCTGCTGCGTTGATCTCATTTACAGCGAGCTCTGTAGCACGCAACTGATCCAGACCCTGAACCAAGTAAGGTCCGGTCTTTGGGTAGTTCAGGCCAATCTTCACTACCTCTGCTCCGGCAAAGGGAACGGACAGTAGGCTAACCAGAAACGTTACCATAGCCAATAAGCTCAAAAAAATTTGTTTCACTCTCATGATCTTCCTCCTTTCTTAACGATAAAAATGTTTATTTTGTAAAAAACTTCATCCAGCTTCTTCAAGGGACGCAATCTCCTCGTTATTTAAAACCCTGTCTATATCAAGGAGTATCTTAACACCTCCGGACACCTTGGCCATGCCAAGGATGTATTCGGTGGTAAGGCTCGCTCCGAATGCAGGGGTGTCCTCAATATCCTCTGCCTTTATGTTTAATACCTCTGAGACCGTATCCACTATAGCGCCTATCTGTATGGTTATGTCCTGTGCATTTATCTCCACTACTATGATACAGGTCCTGTCCGTATATTCCATAGGCTCCATACCAAACCTAAGCCTTAAATCTATTATAGGAATCACCTTTCCCCTTAGATTAATTACACCCTTAACAAACTCCGGTGTTCTGGGGACAGATGTAATAGGCATTATACCGATAATTTCTCTTATCTTAAGGATGCTGATTCCGTATTCCTCGTCCGCCAGGGCAAAGGTAAGGTACTTGCCTTCACGGTCTGCCATGGCCTTTACCGCCTGATCCATTGTT
>Ga0208279_1001947_pt1 | contig 10516 bp, 9 predicted proteins | sample AntAceMetag02UKM_FD_184766 | JGI IMG/M metagenome (GOLD analysis project Ga0208279, IMG submission 184766) | Saline lake microbial communities from Ace Lake, Antarctica - Antarctic Ace Lake Metagenome 02UKM (SPAdes) (version 2) | ecosystem: Environmental > Aquatic > Non-marine Saline and Alkaline... | reverse complement strand
AAAGATGCTTCCATATTCCCTGTGGAGATATCTACCAGTACGTTCACATTGAGAAACCGAAACGTGCTCTGCGGAGTTATCAGAGACATCACGGAACGGAAGCGAGCGGAGGAGGAACTGTCGGAGAGGGAACAGATCATGAATGCAATACTCGCTGCGTCTCCGGTGGGGATTGGTTTGATCCGAAATCGAATAATAGTTACGGCCAACAGGGCCATGGATCGAATTTGGGGTTACCAAAACGGGTCCCTGGTTGGAAAAAGTACCAGAGTGCTTTATTCGGATGACGAGGAGTATCACCGTGTGGGTCAGGAGTTTTACTCCGAAATGGAGGAAAAGGGAATCGGACATTTGGAGACACGGTGGGTGACCAAGGACGGCAGGAAAATTCACTGCTTTCTTCAGGGAAGTCCTCTGGATCCGTCTGATTTGTCCAAAGGGGTTATTGTAGCGGCCATGGATATGACCGAGATCAAGCGGGCTGAAGATCTTGTTTTGAATCTCTCTCAAATGCTGATGCAAGCCCAGGAACATGAGCGGCAGATGATTTCCCATGAGCTGCATGACAGCATTGCCCAAAACCTTTCCACGCTGAAAATCGGTTGTGATCTGATTTTCGACGATCAACCGGCAATACCCCATGAATTAAAGGTAAAGATGGCAAAATATTCCAACCTTCTCGACCAGACAATTACCGCCGTTCGGAATCTGGCCTATGACTTGCGGCCGCCGGTTTTGGATGAAATAGGTCTTGTGAAAGCTCTTGCCATATATTGTGAAGAGTTTTATGAAAATAGTGGAGTAAAAGTTGATTTTCAATCGGCCGGCATACATAAATTACATCTTGATTCTAATACTGAAATCCATCTTTACCGTTTGGTTCAAGAAGGCCTGAACAACATCCGTAAACATGCCCATGCCACACGGGCAACCATCAAAATGGTGGGAGCGTTCCCGAATATCATCCTTCGCATTGAGGACAACGGCAAAGGTTTTGATGTAACGGCGCGGGAACTCAAATTAAATAAAGAGAAGCGCATGGGCCTTCGAAGCATGAAAGAACGGGTCAAGTTGCTTCAAGGTCGAATGACCATTCAATCACGCCCCATGAAGGGTACCAAAATCTTGATAACCTATCCTTTTAAGGATAAAAATAGTGCGTCAGAAAAATTGAATATGAATCCGTGATATCCCTCCTTTTTTCAATTCCTCTGTAACGAGTTGAACCATACGACCCTTAACGCTTTTTTTAAAACAACCCATCCAACAGGAGTGAGCAAATGTTAAGCCCTTTCTGGAATGGGTTTACCAGCTCCACATTATTGGATCATCATCCAGTGGATCGGTGACCGTTTTTCCGATTTCATTGACAGCCGCCAGATCTTGTTCAGACAGGTGAACGTTTGCGGCGGCGGCATTTTGAACGGCTTGTTCGGCGTTCCGGGCACCGGCGATGGCGCATATTCCGGGCCGGGAAATGATCCAGGCCAGGGCCAGTTGCCCCAAAGTGATATTATTAGCTTTGGCAATGGGGCGGAGGTTTTCCAATGCCTTCTGAACCCGCTCATAATTTTCAGGCTGAAACAGTTTGTTTCTAAAGCGGTGGTCACCTTTGGCAAATGTGTGGTCCGGACCGAATTTTCCGGTCAGCAACCCCTGGGCCATGGAAGAATACGCCAGCAACGTGATATTATTTTCAAGACAATACGGCATGGCATCGGTTTCAACCTTGCGCCAAAACAGCGAATACGGCGGCTGGAGACTGTGGATTTTTCCGTATGTTGCAACGTCTTCCAACTGGGATCGGGAGAAATTGGAAACACCCACGGCGCGAATTTTACCCTGTGATTTCAAATCGGTCAAGGCACGCATGGTTTCTTCCAGGGGAACCTTTTTGCTACCAAAGGAACCCGGAGGCCAATGGATCTGATAGAGATCTATATAGTCGGTGTTGAGATTTTTTAAAGATCCATGACATGCATCCATAACCTTTTGGTATTTCAGATGATTCGAAAACACCTTGGTGGCGATCACGACCTTGTCTCGCACATCCTGCAGGGCATTTCCCACCATTTTTTCCGAATGACCGTTACCATATACCTCTGCCGTATCGAATGTCGTGATACCCGCATCATAGGCCGCTTTTATGGCCTGTGTCGATTCAGTATCATCGATGCCCACCCACATGTCCTTGCCGGCCTGCCATGTTCCCATAATGATCGCGGATAGTTTAATTCCGGAAGTGCCAAGCATACGATATTCCATAATTACCTCCACTAAAGGGTTCGGGGATCCCCGGTTAAATTCGCTCTGCCTTTGTTACATACGCCTTATTGTCACCGGCATGATTTTAACCTTTTGATCTCACACTTAAAATTAAAAGAGCTGGTGTCGAGTGTCAGGGACAGACTACCATCCGCCGCCACCGCCGCCACCTATAAAGAAGATCTTTTGATATGCCAAGGTTTTCTGATACGCCAGTTACTGTTCGACCTGGTTCCTCTGTCAACTGGACTGCATTGCGTTTAAAATCCGGATCATATTTTCTACGTTGTTGAACACTCATAATTTCCTCCTGTCATTGTTCTTTACCAATGACTTAACCGAGTGTCCACCATTTCATAGCAGGATCACCTGACACCTAAAAAAAGCTTCGGAGCCACGGTTTGTCAATAGAAAGGCATCAGCGTTTACCAACGGTCTTGATTTCCACCCGTTGAAACATCTTGTCCCTGAACCGCTCAAACCGGCGAGAAATCCGGGTTAGAAACGCAGGGTGGGGATACCAAATAAGGGATAGTTTAGATCCACTTTTCCGATACCCAGTCCCAGAATACCCTGACTGCAGAACATTTGCAAGGCGTCGCAGAAATCACTGAACCCGTGGGGCGCCACATGGTAATCCCCAAAGGCCATAAAAAGCATTTTTCGATCATTCATCCTATCTGTAAAATGGGTATGCGTGATGGTTAACAGCTGAATCCCTTCCGGGCCGCAGCAGGTAGGGTCATCGAGTCTTTTTAGAAGTTGAGACACGTTCAAATTCTGGTATCTTTCACCGGTCTGGATCTTTGAAAAATAAAAGCCTTTGGGTCTAGGCGCAGCTTCCGGGCGCAAGCGGAAATGGTCGGATCTGTCAAAATGAATATCCTCACACTGCCATGTCTTACCCCCCCGAGATTTACACGCATATTCCCAGGCCAATTTGCCGGAGAGAACCGCATCGGCATTGCCGCGACCGTCATGGCCAAAGCCGTAGGAAAGAATTACACCCACAAACCCGTCGCGCCTGTCTTTGTCTGTTAACAGGGGCGGTTCGCCAATCCTGTCGAATTCAGCCTCTTGGATGCCCCATACCATGTTTCGGTTGGCGGTTCGCCAGGAGTTGATTTGATCGGGGATGGGTAGAATAGAACCATCCTTGTCTTTGGACTTGCGCTTTATCAATCGTTTTATGGTGTGTAACATTTTAGGTGCTTAAAATAATACCGGGCGTTGATCAATCGCAGACAGCCAATATGAGGTAACGTCACGATTCAGCGGTAGGCGTTCGCCTGTCCGGAAAAAAGTCTATGGTGAGATGGCTTTTTTATATGTCAAAATTTATTTCCAAATAGGGGGTAACCCTGTTCAATTTAGACAATTTACCATCAACCACGCCATCGAATTTTGAGAAAATCGATTTTGCATTCATCCTTTCAAAATTTAGAGCGTTATATGTATCTCGGTCTGCGATAACCGACATAACGCAAGTTTTTATCTTTTCACCCTCTTTTTCGGTGTCGTCTTTAGGTTTGGATTCAACCCAACCCGTGAATACAATACTTTCTGTGTTATCATTTGTATCACTCGAGAATATCTCATAAACTGTTCGGATCGCAATTTGATAAAGCGTATCATCGTATATGGCATTTATTGAATTTTCTGATTCATACACTTTTTCTAACTTATCTTTATTTTTATTATATTTATATTTTTTTATAATCTTAAAATTTTCTATGGATGGAAAGAGGTATTGGACGATTAATCGTTTTTTGGGTGCATCATAATCAAGATCAAACTCCTGGGTAACCATGTCCGGATAATTAGAGTCTGACAAAACCATATCCGCAAAATCCAATATAGATTCTGCATTACCAATAAATAAATCTTGTTTCCTTAAATTAATGGCATCAATAATTTTCTTCTTTTCCATTTTCCATTTTTCTAACTCTTTCTGATAGGTTTCCATGGCAATTTGTTTTTCAGCTTCCATATGATTTTTTTCTTGTTCCCATTGAAGATGGCATTCTTGAAATTTCTGTTTTAATTCTTCGATCTTTTTTTCTTTCTTCGATGGAACCAGTTTTTCCATGATTTTCAGATCGGGAACAAGCTGAGGATCTGTCTCGCAGGGCTCATCCGGCGGGCTTTGTAAATACGGCTCCACGGGTTTCTTTAGTTCAATAAATTCAGCTAATGCATCCAAGTCAATGATATTGTCAACAATGAGTGCATGGTTAAATATATTATTCAGGGATCTTAAATAGTCTTTTGCTTGTTTTGTATATTGATCTGCCAAACTTTTTTTCTGCTCAACCTCCTTTGAATCCATCCATTCTTTATGTTTTTTCTGTTCCAAATTTACTTTTCTTAGCCATTTCTTGTCCCAAATCGATTGAATCCAAATCATTTTTTGTTCAGCGATGACTTTTTCTGAACTTCTAATGGTTCTTTTTTGATTGAGTTCTTGATGCTCGGCCGTAAATTTATGCGTTTGTAAGGTAAACATATTTTTCTCCTTCCGTTGTATAAGATCATCAAACAATTATTAAGTATCTGACAATAACTATTAAATAAAAATCTTTTTTTATCAAGATGTCAAGTCATTGGGCACATTCGTGCGGACCGTGCCTTAACCTCTCATGATTTTTTGCGATATGTTTTTTGTTTTTCCTTTACAGTAAATCCAATCTCCCCGGTGAAATGCGTTGCGTTCCAGTACCATTTCTGCCGGCCTGTCCCGGTACGTCCACGGGGCCTTGTCCCGATACGTCCATAAAAAAACATTGGCATCGGGCATCAAAATGAGTACCCTTTGTTAAAACCAATGATCCCGATTGCATGAAGCCGAAAGATGAAAATTTATGAGAAATTACAGTATGAAAATTTCACGCAACGCGTGTAACTTCTTAATATCCATCCTGTTATCTTATAGTATTGTTGCGGGTTGTTCAGGAACCACCCAAACCTCTGCCCATACGAATTATCTTCCGAAAAAACTAGGGGACCTGAGTCTTTTCAACGTTATTCAAAATCAGGAAGCGACCCGTGTTATTGATAAAATGCACGGCAAAAAGCTGGATGATTGTGAAAATTACATTGCCCATTATGGGAGCATGCCATCAAAAAATATTCTTTACGTAAGTGTTTATGAAAATTCTGAAACAGCTAAAACAAACTTGAAGATTATGGCGATGAAAATGGCAAATGGATCCTCTGTCTTTTCTCCATTAACATATACTCAAATGGGGGATACGGTTTATTTTGAAACAGAGGGAATGGGGCTTAAGCATTATTTTTATCGTATGGATAAGATCTTAATATGGTGGCAGGTTGAACCGGATAACGCTGAAACAACATCCAATGATTTGCTCGAATTTGACTTTAAAGGTCTGAACAACAGGGGAGCCCCATAACAAAATGGGCGACCCTTTTGGATCGCCCCATGCAAAGGTTGTGAAGATAGGTTAATTATCCTACAAAGCCTTTGCCTATTTTTATGACTTCCCTAAATGCCGTTTTTATACACGGTGCACATTTATTTTTTTATTTTTATTATATAATGGTGACCGGAATATAAGATGCACGTGCACCACAGAAGCTTTCACTTAAATTAATACGCATATGAGTTCTGTCAACAGAAAAAAACCTTTTAACATCCCTGGGCACGTTTATGTCTAACGTGCCGAAATCGATGAACTTACCTACACGATTAACCGTCATTTAAATCGTTTTTACGGAACAATACTCACCGGGACCCCTTCATATGGCGTTCTTCTTTTGAATTTAAGCTCCCGGGGATCCCGCATGGTCTTTAAAATTTCAATGCTGCTTTTTAATCCCCGGTTCAGCCGACACATGTCAATGGCCATCCCGGCAACCTGAGCCATAGCCTGAATGAAATTCACATCCTCCAAAGTAAATTCCCAAGGCGTGGCCGTGTAAACTCGCAGCGCACCAATGATATTCCCCAGACTCGTGATCGGAACAGACAGTATTGAGGCGATTCCCTCTTTTTTCGCCGCTTCGGAGTACTGAAGTCTGGGATCGTCAGTGACATCATAAATGGCCACAGGCCCATCTTCCAGGGACGACGCAATGGAGCGCAACGCGCTTAAAGGACCTTTATTTAGATATTCATCACTCAGACCGAATGCGGCGGCCAGTTTCAGTTCATTGGTTTTTCGATTCACCATAAACATTGCACACCCCATGACATCCAAAGCCCTTTTGACACTCTCCACCGTCACCAGAATAATTTCTTCCGGATCCCGGGTTGAAGAGATGGCATCGGTAACCTTAAGCAATGTTACATAATTCAATATTTGTTTTTTCATGGCTGCCTCCTTTGATCTGGAATATTAATCATTGAAGTTATTGAGAATTATTTTATTGCTCTGATATCAAGAAATGAACACTCGGTGTCGGGGAACAGTGTCTGAGGGGGTCACATGCTTCAGGACGAGTTGTTAAGAGAACTCCTTAATCATTGTAACCCTCCTGTCGGTTTAACACTCAATTATTCTATAATACTACAGCAATAATTATGCCAATTAAGATGGGGGGCTGGCTGCTCGCTATCAGTTGCCGGTTGATAGATGAAACAGCGGAAAATTGACGTTCGAGTTTAAAGTTTTTGTTGTCATCCAATCGTCAAGCTGTTTAAAAACTGAACAGTAGGGCTGTTTAATTTTTGAATGGTTGGTATCCATGGTTGAACCTGAGTCATGAAATAGCCGTCTAAAACGTTGGACGCTTTTTGTCGTGCCGGTGCTTTGACAACGTCACCAGGATACTTTCTCAGATCTTCCAATAATATTTTTTTCCGGTATTTCGGAATCCAAATCAGATGATACTTGCAATCCCATGTTGTATGACTTAAATTTTAATTATGAGTCATTTAAAGCCTCCTTATCTGTGAGCAATGAGCGGTTCACATTCTGGAGGCTTTCGTATCTTCCCGTGAATGTAAAACTCCAGGAGTCTCCCCGGCAGCGCCGGGAGGGGTACCCATGATGAATTATCCGATTTCAATCGCCAGTAACCGGAGACGTAGGTCTTTACCCTAACATTGCAAAGCCCTTGTCCAAGAAGTTTAACGTATCATCGAATGTGTTGTTTATTTTGCCCTGAAAAACCTGGTCCTTTGGGCCTCCGGCTCGTAGAGCCTACGCCTCGGAGAGCCAGGTCTGAGATAGATGGCTCTGCCTTGGAGTTTTGTGTCTAAAATCACAAATTCAAAACCGGTTCAACGCGCAGCGCAGGTGCTTGTGCCGCATGAGCGATTGTTTTTTTATTTGGGATTTTGAATTTCGGTCATTGTTATTTGTTTGTTTTTTGGGATTTGTTATTTGGAATTTCAATAAGTCAATGAACTTTTAATAAAGCAAATCCCCTCTGGGCCAGGATTCTTTACTTAATGATAGGGGTTACATCAGCGAACCCCACATACGGAGTATTGAAAAATGAAGTATCCATCCATAAACGCAGTTTTGATTTCGATATTTCTTAATCTCATGTTCATTTCCATGATCTTTGCCCAGGAAAATCTCACCTCTTTAAAAATCCAAGAGGGAATTGACCAGATTTGGACGACCGGTCAGCTTGACATCGGTTCTGCAAATATTGCGTCCAAACTTATTCTTCCAAAGCTTTATGAAAGAAACGATTTTCAATTAATCTGGCAAAATTTACAGAATGTAACTGACCTGTTAAATGAACTAAAACATATAGAAGAAGACGGGTTGAACCCGGAGGATTATCATCTGCCAACCCTGCTCATCCAAAAATCACATATAGAACAAAGCGAATCTCCTGAGCCGTCACTTTTGGCGGACTATGATATCCTTCTGACCGATAGCCTGATTCGTCTGATCAGTCATCTTTATTTCGGCAAAGTAGATCCTGAAAATTTGCATCCAAACTGGAGAATGACCCGTAAGATCAACGACACGGATACCATTGAAGAAATTGAAAAAACCCTGCGGTCTAACCAACTGGCCAACGCACTCAAAAAAATAAGGCCTCGATTAAAATCTTATAATCCGATGAGGGCGGCGTTGAAAAAATATCGAGACATTCAAAACGCCGGTGGTTGGGCGCCCATACCTGAGGGTCCGATACTTAAAGTTGGAATGAGGGACGAGCGCATTTCTAAATTGCGCAACAGATTAGCCGCTACCGGTCACTTTCAAGGAACCCATACAACATCTGACCATTTCGATAAAAAACTTGAAAAGGCCCTCGTCCAATTTCAAAAAACACATCGTCTGGTTGCCGACGGTATTGTGGGTAAAAATACCTACACCGCGCTAAATATTCCCGTTAGCAGAAAGATCGATCAGCTTCGGGTGAATCTCGAGCGCTGTCGATGGAGTTGCCGCAAAAGACCCGAAGAATTTATGATTGTGGATATTGCAGGATTCCGGATGTTTCATTATCAAAATTTCGAGCTCAAGTGGACAAGCAAGGTTCAGGTGGGAAAGTCTTTTCGTAAAACACCGGTATTCAATTCGCAGATTAAATATATCGTCTTTAACCCAACCTGGACCTTACCACCGACCATTCTGAAAGAGGATATGCTTCCCAAAATCAAAAAGGACCCGGACTTTCTGCAAAAAATGAAATTTGAGGTTATCGATTGGAACGGCAGGATCGTTGATCCATCTTCGGTGAATTGGTCGGCAATTTCCGTCGATAATGTGCCGTACACATTCCGGCAATCGCCGGGACCGCATAACGCACTGGGATGAATTAAATTTATATTCCCCAACAAGCATTTTATTTATTTGCACGATTCACCGAAACGATCTTTCTATGCGCTAAAAGATCGTGCATTCAGCTCTGGCTGTATTCGGGTTGAAAAGAACATGGAATTGGCTGAAATTCTTTTAAACGATTCTGAAAAATGGAATCAGCAGAATATTCGGACTGTCATCGACACCCTTGAAACTGAAAAAGTTAACTTGCCCATGCCCATAAGTCTGTTTTATTGGACCGTAAGTTACGATGAAAAGGGGAATATAATTTTTAAAAAAGATATATACGACAGAGACGGAGAGGTTTTAAATGGGTTAAACGAAGAATTTATGATGTGGCAAAGACGGTTTTTAGACTGATTCAACACCATTCGGCGAAAACCCACCCGAGGCTTCTAATGATACTCCGGAAGGTCACGCAGAGAATCGAAGGATCGAAATACGGCTAAGGCCAATTGTTATGGAGGAATAGGACGCTCTCCCCGGACCCGAGGCGCCAGGTCGGAAGCCATCGCCGCTATAGGGATGGGCGGAATGCCTTAGGCAAAACAACTTGTGTTAGAGGAGGTACGGAACATGAAGACAATTAAAAATGGATTGCTTATTATTCTCATCGGTCTTATTGCAGTTGGCTGCGCGCCAAGCATGTCGGGTAACACTTACTCCCGCGATCAGGCCCGGAAAGTCCAAACGGTTCATGACGGAGAAGTGATCATGGTAAGAGAGGTGTTGATAGAAGGAACCAAATCTGGGTTTGGCGGTCTGGCGGGGGGAATCATGGGTTTTGCTTTGGGCAGCACAATTGGCGCTGGTACGGGTAGAGGTGTGGCCAGGGCGGCCGGTACAGTCGCTGGCGGCGCAGCAGGCGCTGTTATAGAGGAGGGTGCGACGCGTCAAAAGGGCCTGGAAATTACAGTAAAGTTGAATAACGGCCAGGTCGTATCCATTGTTCAGGCAGCAGACGAGAAATTCAACGAGGGTGATCTGGTTCGCGTGTTGCGACGCCCTGATGGATCAGGACGGGTGATACAGTAGCTCGAAGTCGGGGAAATACTCCTAGTGAAAAAATCCAAAACAAGGGGGCTTGTTCCCGCGGAGGACTGCGAATCGATCATGGCAGCCAATTGTGTGTTTTTGCCGGTACGTGGTCTTGGGTACCTATATTATCTCATCAGGAAAGACAAGGAAGAAGAGAGTCCGTGTTTTATTATGAAATCCCGAACCGAGTAACTTAATTTTTTTCATACTTTCGGGACAACCTGCGGTCCTTATTATTTTTCAAGACAAACGTTTTGATGGTGGTGCGGTCACATCAATCAAACCGTGGCAACACCCCGATCAAATACAAAAATATGCCGACGACGATAATAACAACGGTGGCAATTAAATAAGTCAATATAAGTTTTTTGGCTCCTCGCTGTTTCGTGTGGGTAAAGCCTTGATTAGGTAGTCAAGAAAGTGATAATTTAATTCCTATTATGAGAGATATTGATCTA
>Ga0208279_1001941_pt1 | contig 10536 bp, 11 predicted proteins | sample AntAceMetag02UKM_FD_184766 | JGI IMG/M metagenome (GOLD analysis project Ga0208279, IMG submission 184766) | Saline lake microbial communities from Ace Lake, Antarctica - Antarctic Ace Lake Metagenome 02UKM (SPAdes) (version 2) | ecosystem: Environmental > Aquatic > Non-marine Saline and... | reverse complement strand
GCGTGAGAAACTGTGGCACCGTTTTTTCGATTTTTGGATATGGTATACCGGTGGCGATATTTTCAGGTATGATCCGATGAAGCGTCAAAAAATGGTAAAATTGCCTTAGAGCCCAGACCCGAGATTTTGTGACATGAATTGAGGGGTCATTGTAGTCAGCTGCAAAATCGATTAGATACCGATAGCGAACTTTTTTAACAGACCGAATTCTCTGTATTTTTAGAAAGTTTGCTAATTCGTTAAGCCTGATGGTTAAAGCCTGGATGGAACACGCCGAGAAATCGGCCAACTCACAGTATGCAAGAAACTGGCTGCAATACCGATGGAGCATGATGCCACCTCCTTGTCGCGCCATAGCTTTTCAGCGAAGGCGGACCGTTAATTAATCATGCTCCATCATTAAACACCCATTAATAAAAGGCAAATTGAGCTAACTGCGGGGTTTGTTGGTTATGCTCAAAGATCAAGGAAGAAAGGAAAACTAATGAGTAATGAAAGAATTTTAGTGTTCGATAGAAAGCTATTGGATGACATTGGCGCTTTCCAAGGCTTAAACTTTGACTATAAGCCATATATAGAACAAATCCTGAAAAGGGGTAATGTATATACCGATCTTCGAAATAAGGTGGAATCCGATTACTCCAAGAAGCAGATTATTCCTTATGTAATTATAGCCCATAGCGGAAAGTTACTCTGCTATGTTCGTGGCGTAGAAAGTGCAGAAAAGAGGCTGGTTTCAAACGCTTCAATCGGGATAGGGGGGCATATTAAACAACAAGATGATTCTTTATTTTTTGATTCTGATAATTATGTCGAGAGAGTATATAATGCAGCCAAAGATAGAGAGGTTAAAGAAGAAATTTTTATAGATACTGATTATTCTGATGAGCTTGTAGCTGTTTTAAATGATGATTCGAACGATGTTGGCCGAGTTCATTTTGGCATAGTTCATGTTTGGTTTCTTGAAAAACCAAATGTTAGAAAAAAAGAACGAAAAATAACACAGCTTGAGTTTTTGAGACCACATGAGATCCTTGAAAAAAAATTTAAATTAGAAAATTGGAGCCGTATATGTCTTCAGAATATTGACATAATTTTAAAAAAGAAGAAATAATTATGCTGTCTATCAAATCCCTCATAGGATTGCTTGGGAAAAATATTCTGATATACCCATTAGTAAAAAAGCGGCTAAAAGGTGTCGGATATAATTTATCAGTTGGGGAATTTGGGTGGTCTCTGAAAAGAAAGGAGAAGTTGAGTTGTACCGAAAATAATCTTCATTTTATTGTAGAGCCAGGTGATACCGCGCTTATAATGACAAATGAAACAATATGGCTTTCAAGAAAAATCGCAGGAACATTGCATACAAAGGTTGATAGAGTTTCTGAAGGCTTTTCATCGATTTCCACAACACTCGATCCAGATTGGATTGGTCCACTTCTTATAGCGATGACCAATTTAACGGAGAATGATATAAATCTGAGAAAAGACGACACTATTACAACTGTTATTTTTCATAAAATTAGCAAAGCTGGTAGACCTGAAACGAAAATTCCGACTGGCCGAACTGACAGATTGATGGCGATAGGGATTGCTGTGGAACAAGATGTTGAAGAGTGGCTAAACGTAGAATTGCGCAACAATAGGATAACTCTAAAAAATGAATTTGTTAAACAATCATCTTTCAAAGATCTCAAAAATGAAAACAAATACAATAATTTTATAAAAGAATATTTAGTTCCATTTTTACCAGCACTATTGGTTTTTCCATTTTTAATGTTCGCTTTTAAGAATATGTCCCCTGGACAACAAATCGGGCCTTTTTTAGCTGCCTTTGTAACAGCATTGGCTATAGCACTTAACCAGATTTTAAAAAGAAATTGAATTGCATAACAATCGGATGAACTCTGATTCAAAAAGCTGGCGCTTTTTGTCCAGGTTATCCGAAGCGTTCTGTGGATAAAAAAATTTCTCGCACCTCCCTATAAAAAGCAAAATATATATTTCATGATATATACCTTGACATCTTCTTAAAATGGTATATACTTTTTAGTATAAACCAATAATCAAGAGGGGGCGATTATGAAAACTGCCAAATTGTTTATAAATGGGCGAAGTCAAGCAGTTCGCTTACCCAAAGTCTATAGATTTGAGGGAAATGAGGTCTACATAAAAAAAGTGGCTGGAGGGGTATTATTAATTTCTAAAAATCAATCTATGTGGGATATTTGGGAAAAGAATTTAATGAAATATGAAGAACCATTTATGGCTGAAAGAAATCAGCCGGAGTTACAACAAAAGAGAGAGAGCCTTGATTAAATATTTAATTGATACCAATATCTGTATTTACATAATGAATAAACGCCCGATAGGGACCATTCACAAGTTTAAGCAGTTTGATGTTGGCGAAATTGGTGTGTCAACAATCACCGTTTCAGAGTTGCAATATGGAGTTAGTAAAAGCAAAAATCGCAGTTTAAATAAACTGCGCATTGAAGAGTTTCTTTTTCCACTTGAAATCCTTCCATACGACGAAATCGCTGCCGGTATTTATGGAGATATTCGTCTTCAATTAGAGAAATGCGGGAAGCCTATCGGCCCACTCGATCTGTTAATTTCGGCTCATGCCTTAAGCAGAAATTTAGTCTTAATTAGTAACAATGAAAAGGAATTCAAACGAGTTAAAAATTTGAAAGTCGAAAATTGGGTTAAATAGGAATCACAGAACAATCTGCTGCACTTGACCGCAGAAGCCGAGCCGATTTAGAACATTTGTGGTTTTGCAGCAGCTTGCCACTTTTTTGATAGTTTTTCGGATAGCGTCTGCGTCAAGTGAGCAGTAGGGTTAAGTGCTAAAGCCAGAGATTATTTTATGAATAAACGCAATATAGTTCCGCTTATTTTATCTACAACTTTAATTGGTTTGATTTGTATTTTTTTAATACTCCGCTTGAAGACACTCAGAAGACAAGGGGGTCAGGTCTTCATTCTTGACAGTATTTTATAGAGAGTGAAGAATGAAGACCTGACCCTATGTCTTTTAATGTTGTTTTTAATCAACCTACAGAATTGTTCGGCTTTTTAATACAGATGAACTCGTAAAAAGTCCGATTTAGACGGTCTCGTAAAAAGTTCAAATTCAAGGCGTGCAAATTTTGTAATCATGAGGCGTTCTTATCGTACGTTGAATGATTGCGAAATGCAGCACAACGCAGAAGTTGGACTTTTTACGAGACCGTCAAATACAAATCAATTACCAAAGAAGGGTTCGAATATGCCTAAAAAAAAGACCACGAAAAACTCACTGGGTGTTGACAAGAGTTTGGTGGCAATGTTTATCAAGATGTCTCCGGAGGAACGCTTACAGGCCAATGATAACGCGGCACGAACGATTCAGGAGTTAAGAGATGCCTACAAGCAGCAAAGAAATGACCGGTCCGGATCTAAGCGCAGTACTTGAGGGACTAATAAAAGCTGACGTCAACTTTATTCTGGTCGGAGGTCTTGCTGCCGTTGTGCAGGGCGCACCCGTTACCACGATGGATGTCGACATCGTTCATAGCCGATCTTCCGAAAACATTGTCAAACTGCTTGCATTTCTCAAGTCAATTGGCGCAGTTCATCGTCGCCCGGACAACAAGGTCATTGAACCAACGAAACGGGATATTTCAGGAAAAGGCCATGCTCTATTTTCGACCCGGTTGGGCCCCCTAGACGTCCTTGCCGTGATTGAGGAAGGGAAAACCTATGACGACCTGCTTGAACACACAGTGGACGTTAAATTTAGAGGCCACACGATTAAGGTTCTCGATCTTAAGATGATGATCGAACTCAAAAGAGCCTCCAGAGACCCCAAAGACAAACAGCGTCTCCCGGTTCTGGAAGAAACACTTCGACAACTGCAGGAAGAGAATGGCTCAGGCTTGGCAGCAGAAAGCACTATCGAGAAAAACAACAATGATGCATAGTCGCACCGCCGACCAATCTATATGGCCTTCGGTTGTCAAGGAAAAGACTTCTCCTATAAATCGGAAGATGTTTAAAAAAAACAATTTCCGTCTTACCCCATCAAGTCAAAATTCGATTAGGCGTTATTAGTTATCTGTCTACAGTTTTAAAAGATCCACAGTCAAAATTACACCTCATTTGCAGAAGAGGTACAAAATCAACGGGTTAACATTATTCTATTAACGAATAACAGATAACAGGTAACCCTCCATTGTGCGTTTTTGCTCGATTGGGGTATTAGAAAACTAATACCATAAAATATAAAATCTAATACTAAAGTATTAGAAAATTTCTATCAAAAATCATACCTTTGGCGTATTGACTGAATTATGTTTATATTGGTATAAGCATATGATTCAGTATATCCCGATTTTTTATCGCGCATATCGTTAAAAAATTTCAAGAAAAATATTTGCCGTAATTTAAATTAATATCAAAATACATGGAAATATTTTCCAGATATATGATCCGATATCACAGAAATTTTTACGTCTATTAACACTGTTATATTAAGCCTGTCGGCAGGAAAGACTGTAATATCACCATATTATAAACCAAACACGTAGTATGAAAGATAAATTTAAAAAAGTAGTAGGATATTTTGCAATCCGAACAGGAACAATGAATATTGTCTGTGATGGCGACGCATGCGTGATTGCAGGTTCTCAGAAAGCGCTCAACAGCTACATTAGTAAATTGATGGGTGACAATCCTGTCGATTATAGTATTAAGAAAACTCGTTATGGCGAGATTCTTCAGGGGATGCGCATGGGCGGTGTTTATACTTTTGATAATAAAGCTTACAACAAATTTCTTCCCCTCGCAAAAGCAGACGGTATGCCATTTGCTGAGTTTAAGATCGAAAATGATCCAAAGCCTCATAAAAATGCAGTGCGGTTAATGCGCATCAAATGGTTTGATACAGCATGAAGAAAAAGAGGTTCTCTAACGATGATGCCCGAGACAGAGAATCCCGCTCCATTAAAGACGCCTTCATTTGTTCTGCCGATACCAGCATCTCCGGCTATCATATCAATAGACCTGCCTGATCCAACCCCTCTTTTCTCAGCCGTAAATAGTAAAGAAAAGCTCTCCCATCTTCAACAGGTTTCATGCCATAAAGATCAATTACGACCCCAGTACGAAGTCTCTGATATTTTCAGCCTTTACGGAGAAGATTATCGCCAGACCCACAATTTAACCCAGGATCAACTCAATATCATGTATGCTATTTGTAATTGCCGCACTGAGGCATATGGTTTCCATGCAGATATGTGTGACAACTGCGGTCATATTGAGACCGCCTATAATTCCTGTCGCAATCGCCATTGTCCCAAATGTCAGGGCATTGCCAGGCGCAAGTGGGTTAAGGCGCGTTTAGATGAACTTCTACCTGTGGCTTATCATCATGTCACCTTCACGCTGCCAAACCAGTTATCCAGGTTAAGCCTGCATAATCAGAAGCTGATCTACGATCTTTTATTTGATGCCGCATCTCAGACTCTGCTGAGTTTCGGAGATGATCCCAAATGGCTTGGAGCAAAAATAGGATTCTATGGGATTCTGCACACCTGGTCGCAGACCTTGTGGCCGCACGCACACACCCATTTTATTGTAACAGCCGGAGGGCTGACCGATAATGGTAAATGGGTTGAACCGAAGTATAAGGGCAAATTTTTGTTTCCTGTAAAAGCCCTTTCGATAGTCTTTCGTGGGAAATTTATTGAAGGATTGAAGAAAGTTTATTATGCTAGCAAGTTAGTTCTGCCGGACAATCTGAACATTAAAGATGCTGATGAGTTTGAACAATGGATTAACCGGCTGGTTTCCCGAAATTGGGTCGTCAATTCCAAACCGCCGTTTGCCGGCCCCGAAGAGGTTGTGCGCTATATCGGACGGTATACACACAGAGTTGCGATAAGCAATTCCCGTATCCTATCTATTGAAAATGGTCAGGTTCGATTTTCTTACAAAGACAACAAAGAGAAAGATAAGGGCAAAATGCGGAAAGAGATGGTTCTGCCGGCAGATCAATTCATTGAACGTTTTCTGTTGCATGTCCTACCGTCACGTTATCATCGTATCCGCCATTATGGATTTTTAACCAACGGGAAAAAGAAAGCCAACCTGGAAATAATTAGGCAGTCTTTTTCATCTCAAGAAGATGTTGAAACTTCAACTAAAACAACAACTGACAATTCCGATGGCATAACATGTCCAAAATGCAAAAAAGGCAAGTTAAGACCGTTTTTGGTTACAGATAGATATAACCAAATACTGAAATTCGACGTTTCTATGTTCATAAAACATGAAGAATGCAATAACACTTCATAAAGATTACGAATCATATTTTTTAACAGGGATAAGCCCGCATTGATAAACTGCGCGTTAATCACCATTTGACCGGATATTTCAGTAATAAAATGATCAAATTTGTGCTATACGGGTCTGAATGTTACGTTATTTTTAATCTAAACAAGGCTAAAGATAATGCCATCATGATAGAATTAAACAAAGACCGATGGTACTTTACACCATAGCCGTGGTAAAGACCCGGTTTAATATAACCAGTCGTTGAAGCGGCAAACTGGAAGTTGTGTTAATTTGAAATCATTGCGTATTACTGATATGCTTTGATGAAACAATGTTCTGTGCCTTTAACCCGTTTGCAGCTTAACTCAGTGTTCGGCATTGCATCATTAAATAAATTGTACCAACCAAATGTTAAAGTCGCATTTTTTGGAGTTCTGAAAATGAACATATTACAAAACATTGAGGGTTTTTCACGGTCATTGATTCTTATCGGAGGTGAAATTGTTTTCCTTATTCTGTTGTTTATTTTTTTAGCAACGATCCTTCGTTTTATTTTTAACCGTATAGGATCAATCCCCGCCTTACAAAAATACCTTAGTCAGTCCGAAAAAGTTAAAAACAGGATCAGGGGAATACTGATTTTTTTATGCATCCTCACCTGTAGCGCTGTCTTAGGATATAATGGCTTCCTATTGTATAAACAAATTGATGTTTACCAGCAGACGCTCTCTCTTTTTGAAAAAATCCCTGCCGACTTCTGGTCGCAATTGCTCATACGCCTTACCAAAACCGCTGGCATTATCATCGCGGCTCATTATTCTATCAAGCTATTATTGAAAGGACTGTTAAAAGTCGAAAATATGGCTAAATCTTATGAGCATCTAAAGTCTAATGACAAAAGTATTAATAACTTTTTCAAAAAACTTAGCCGGTTATTAAAAAACAGCATCTACTTTCTGGCTGGTTTATATGCGGCTCATGCCTTGTTTTTTCCAACGACGATTACCAATCACCTGTTTATTGGTTTCAAGATTTATCTGATAATTGCAATCGGCCTTCTCGTAGTGACGGCGGCTGACGCCGCCATAGACAGCCTTGAGGCACTGAGTAAGAAATATTGGTATCGATAAGACTACCAGGACTGGTACAACCGCCTAAGCGGACTTATGCCTCTTCTCCGGCGCTGCCTAGAATACATCATTTATGTATGGGTTGTCTCTTTAGTAGTGCTACAGGTGAATTTGTTTTCACAATTCGCTTCTTTGGGCTCAGCCCTGGTTCAAATAATCGGGATATTTTTCATTGCCCGCATGGTGATAGAAGTTGTCAATCTTTTGCTTGATAAGAACATGCTGCCAAAAGATGAAACTGCAGGAAGCCTTAATCAGCAGCAACAGACCTTAATGCCAATCATTAAAACACTTCTGCGGTATGGAATCTATTTTATAGCATTCATTCTTATGCTGCGAGCCTTTGAAATCAATCCTCTACCTCTTCTGGCTGGCGCTGGAGTTCTTGGCTTGGTTATCGGGATGGGTGCTCAACCCCTTATCAATGACCTCGTATCTGGTTTCTTCATCCTTTTTGAAGGTCTTTTCCTGGTGGGAGACTATATTGAAACTGAATCAGCTCGAGGAATCGTTGAGGCCATCCATATTCGAACTACCAGAGTCAGGGATCCCGACGGACAACTACATATTCTTAGAAATGGTCAGATTGATTCTGTGGTTAGTTATTCAAAGGACTATACTTTTGCTGTTGTTGAAGTTGGCGTGGCCTATGATTCCAACCTGGATCATGTCTTCCGTGTACTGGATGAGATCGGTATCCAGCTTAAAAAAGACAACGTTGATGTGCTTGAACCGTTAAAAGTGAAGGGCCTCAAGGAATTTGGTGAATCGGAGCTATTGATAAGAACCCTCACCAAGGTGCGCCCAGGCTGCCATCGACGAGTGGCATTTAAGTTGCGGGAAATGGTTAAAAAAGCCTTTGACCAGGAAGGCATAGAAATTCCTTTTGCGAGAAGAGTGATAATTTTTGAAAACGACAAGGATAATCAACCGGAAACGCAATGATTGAAATACCTTAGCTGGAAAGCGTTTTGGGGGAAGAGAAATTCAATAAAATTTTATTTAATTTTTTTCCCTCAATGAATCAGATGGTAAAAATCGCCGAACAACATCATGAACATTGACCCGGAAAGCTCGCTTTTTCAAAATATGTGGAAAATCAAAGCTCTCGCATAATTATAAATTAGCTGACGGCTTTCCGGGCAAGTTATGCGGAGCGTTAGGCGGCCACGCAAGGACAAATCATAAATGCATGATTCATCACTAATCACCCTAATTATTTTTGTGATTTCTGGACTCGTAGCCCTTAACGCGCTCTCGTACTACTCCGAGCGACTAATGTTGTTTCCCAGTGTTATCTGGGTTTTGTGTCTTGGCATGATATACGGTGCCTTGAATCATTTTGAGCAACTTCATCTCCCTAAACTTCACCTTGACCCCAATATCATTCTCTTTGTGTTGGTTCCTGTTCTGATTTTCGCTGCAACTAAGAAAATGTGTCTACACCATTTTCGCAAGGTGCTTAAAGAATCATCGATTCTCGCAACATTAGGAATTGTTATCAGCATGGTTGGTGTGGCGTTGGTTCTCTACTGGGTATTTCACGTTCCATTCCTTGAATCACTACTCTTTGGGGTTATCGTTTCCGCTACAGATCCTATCGCGGTCAGTGCGATTTTGCATGAAGCTAAAGACCTCAGCACAGAAAGAAAAATGCTCATTGAAGGAGAATCAATCCTTAATGATGGTTTTGTTGTTGCGGTTTTCGCAACCCTTTCTGTAATGATTTTTGGAACGGAGGAAATTAGTCTCGCGCTGAGCGGAGGTAAGCTGGTTGTTAATATCTTAGGGGCTCTTGCACTGGGAATAGTCCTGGGAAGACTTGCTCGTTTTCTATTGCGCGTATGGAAAAATAAAGCCCCATCGCTTACTGTAAATATTACCCTTGCCCTCGCTTTTGCGAGCTTCCTCCTTGCGGAAACGTTCCATTTGCCTGGCGTACTTGCTGTCTTTGCAGGGGCTCTCGCTTTTGGTTTTCGTCCTGATAAAAATAATGACAAAGTGCAATTTGCTCAAGAACAGGTATGGGATTATCTGGAATACATTGTAAACAGCATTCTCTTCTTTTTGCTTGGGGCAAGCTTTTTCTCACAGGCATCACTGGAAATCATAACCATTACTTTTGTAGTTATAGGTGTGATTATGCTATTTATGTCACGGTTCATTGCGCTTGGCGTTTTGAGTCCACTTTTGCGTATTGAAAAAGAAAAAATTACCCTTCAGGACTTTTGGTTACTTAATTTTTCGGGTTCGCGCGGTGCAATTTCTATTGCTCTGATTCTTTTATTGCCCAACGATTTTAGTTACAAACCGCTATTCCTGACCATAGCTTTTGTTATGGTCATTGTGTCTTTGGTGGCGTATCCCATTTTCTTAAAAAAAATATTAGAGGATAAACCAAAGGTCCAAGCTCATTAAACCAATAGAGATAGGAGTTATGTATGCTGGCGTGGAAAGATGTTTTAACCTTCGCAGATCAAGGGAATTCTCCCCCTGATCGTCTTGTAAGAAAAACAGACCAAGAATGGCGTGCTCAACTCACGGATGAGCAGTATCGGGTTACACGCCAACATGGTACAGAGGCCGCTTTTAGCTCAGACATGTGCAGTCTGTTTGAACCTGGTATATATGCTTGTGTGTGCTGCAATACATTGTTATTCGATGCCAATAATAAGTTTGAATCGCATACCGGGTGGCCTTCATTCACACAACCAATAAAAGAAAATGCCATTGCCTATCATGGAGACACCACTCATGGTATGCGACGCGTTGAGACTCTTTGTAATACATGTGAAGCACATATAGGACATGTATTCCCCGATGGACCAGAACCCAGTGGTCTACGTTATTGCATGAACGCTGTAGCATTATTAAAAATTAAAGCCTCTTCAGAAGAAGCAACCTTTGGTGGCGGGTGTTTTTGGTGTACAGAAACTATTTTCAAACAACTTCGTGGAGTGTAGATATTTAGATTATATGCTATCAATAGGCAGAGGTGTTTTTAGAATCGATTGACAAGCAGTAAGATATTATCGGAATAAATGGGTCTCAAATTTGAGGCCTTTTTTTATTTTAATAAGCAAGG
>Ga0208279_1001939_pt1 | contig 10551 bp, 8 predicted proteins | sample AntAceMetag02UKM_FD_184766 | JGI IMG/M metagenome (GOLD analysis project Ga0208279, IMG submission 184766) | Saline lake microbial communities from Ace Lake, Antarctica - Antarctic Ace Lake Metagenome 02UKM (SPAdes) (version 2) | ecosystem: Environmental > Aquatic > Non-marine Saline and Alkaline... | reverse complement strand
GGGCTCGATGATTATTCCAAATCGCTCATATACCTCCCGCATGGCCGCGTAATGATCGGGATTGCTCACACTGGTGGAGTAAAAATCTCTTCTCATGGCCTCCATATCCGGTATGATATCCATCACACCCTCCCGGATGACATTACCGGTATCATCCCGCTTATCGTATACATGCCCGCCATAGAGATCGATAAGCCTCGCAAAATTGCTCGGGTTTGAGACGATCATGGCAGATGAGGGTGATTTCTTGGATGGTTTCACTCGGTAGTCTGCTGTCTTGAGAAACTCCGGGAACTCATCGTTCTCATTGACGCCGCATATGATTTTCGCGATGGGAAGCCCCATCTCCCACGCCATTACAGTCCCCATCATATCTCCAAAATTCCCGGAAGGCACGCTAGCGATCATCGGTTTGTCATATTCGGCAACGCGGGAATACGCAAAGAATGGGTAAACGGCCTGAGGAAGAAGCCTTCCCACACTGATCGAGTTTGCAGACGTAAACCGGTCAGGGTCCTTGAACAGCTCGCCTGCGAACTCCTTATCCCCGAGAAGGCGTTTTGCAAGGGCCTGACATACGTCAAAATCCCCATTTACCTCAAAGGCATAGATATTTCCTCCCAAGGTTGTCATCTGTCTCCGCTGTCTTTCGGTAACAGACCCTTTTGGAAAAAACACAACATTGTCAATCCGCTCCAGACCATGGAGGGCATCAGCCACAGCCCCACCGGTGTCTCCGCTTGTAGCAACCGCCACAACCCTCCGGAGGCCTGACTTCTTGAGAAAATAATTGAGGGTCCTTCCAAAAAACCGGGCAGCATAGTCCTTGAAAGAATAGGTCGGTCCCTGAGTCAACCACATAATATGGGTCTTACCCGTAAGATGCCCCACTTTAGTGGGGATTGCCGCATCATCATAGGCGTCTTCGAGCATTTCCCTCAAATCCGCCCGCATTATTTCCTCTTTCAAGAACGGGTAAAGGACCTCGAAGGCTATCTCAGCATAAGACATGCCTTGCATGGCCTTAATGGCGGCCGGTTCCTGCCTGGGAATTGCATCTTTGGAGACCATGTAAAGGCCATAGTTGGCGGCAAGGCCGTTCATCAGGGCGGTCTCAAAATTGACGCGCTCCGATTTATCATTGGTGCTGTAATATGTTATCTGACCCATGGTAGACTCCCTACTCCTTACTGAAACCGGAGTATATATCCGAAAAAAACCTCTGTCAAAGAGTAAAAAATAGGCCAAAAAATTCCTCTTTCGATTTTGCTTGACATAAAAATCGATTTCCAATAAATTCCCCTTGTAACTATATTGTAATCACAATGTGATTATATTTTTCTACGAGTTAAAGAGCCAGAGACCATTAAATCAGAGCTTTATTATGAGGGATAACCAGTGAGACTTACAGACAAAATCGCTTTAGTGACAGGCAGCAGCCGGGGTGTTGGGAGGGCCGTTGCCCTCGGTTTTGCAAAGGAAGGGGCAAAGGTCGTTGTCAACTACACTTCCAATGAAACAGCGGCGAAGGAAGTCGTTGATGAAATTCAATCCTTAGGAAGCAAGGCCATAGCCGTCAAGGCAGACGTGGCGCAGAAAACAGAGGTAGAGGGTCTGGTCGGCGCTGCCATAGAAACCTTTGGAAAAATCGACATTTTAGTTAATAACGCCGGGTTCACCCGTCCCGCATTAATGATCAAGATGACTGAGGACCAGTGGGATCAGGTAGTCGATATCCACCTTAAAGGCGCATTTCTCTGCTCCCAGGCCGCTGGACTTCGAATGAAGGAGCAGAAGAGCGGCAAGATCATAAATGTCATGTCCGTGGCCGGCCTGGTTGGCACAGTGGGCCAGATCAATTACAGCGCGGCAAAGGGGGGCATCCTCAGCATGACCAAGTCCATTGCCCGTGAGCTTGCCCGCTATAATGTCTGTTGCAATGTTATCTCTCTTGGCATTGTTGCCACCGATATGACGGAAAAGATACGAACCGATGAGAAGCTAAAGGAGATCTATATGAATAGAATCCTCCTGAAACGCTTTGCCGAACCCGATGATATCTCTCCCGCATTCGCGTTCTTGGCTTCCGACGAAAGCAACTACATCACCGGCCAGCTCCTGTGCGTGGATGGCGGTTATGGAATGATTTAGGATTGATGATTGACGCCCTGCAAAATAGAAAAGAGGAAGCATTTCAAGGGGTAATATTAACAATTGACCACTCAATCCCGCCTCAGGCGGGACTCAACTAAAAATAAAGGAGGACAAAAAAATGACAGTACCGGTCAAGATACAGACCTGGCAGATGGTTCAACCCACCTCGCGCGATAGGGAATCCGGAGAGGTAACACCAGGCAAACTCGAAAAAACAGAAATACCAGTTCCTGAATTAGGAGCCGGAGAGGTCCTGGTAGAGGTTGCGGGTTGTGGGGTATGTCACACGGACTTGGGTTACTTCTACGATGGCGTGCCGACAGTCTCAAAACCCCCTTTGACATTAGGTCATGAGATTTCAGGGACCGTAGTGGCCGGGGATGAAGCATGGGTCGGCAAAGAAGTCATCATCCCCGCGGTGATGCCCTGCCGGAAGTGCCTTCTCTGCAAGACAGGCCGGGGAAACAGGTGCCTTGCCCAGAAAATGCCGGGCAACAGCCTCGGCCTCTATGGCGGTTTTTCAAGCCATATCCCTGTGCCGAGCATTGACCTTTGTGAAGTCAAAGACCGCGGAGATATTCCTCTCTCCCATTTGGCCGTCGTGGCTGACGCCGCGACCACGCCATATCAGGCAGCCAAAAGGGCCGACCTGCAGCCGGGCGATAATGTTGTGGTAGTTGGAATTACCGGTGGCGTGGGCCAATATGTGGGGCAGATCACCAAGGCCCTGGGTGCAAAGACGGTTATCGGGATTGCGCGCAATCAGGAAAAATTGGACAGGGCGCTTGATTACGGAACAGACTTTGTCATCAATTCCACTGACAAAGATGCCCGGGCCGTATCCAAGGAATTCAAGGGCATCTGCAAAGGAAACGGGCTTCCCAATTTTGGATGGAAGATTTTTGAGGTAACCGGATCAAAGGGTGGACAGGAGATTTCACTTGCCCTGCTCGGGTTTACCGGTAAATTGATTGTCGTGGGATTCGGTCTCGCGAAGACCGAATACGCCATCGGTCGCCTGATGGCCTTTGATGCTGAAATGATAGGGACCTGGGGATGCCTCCCCGAGTATTATCCGATTGTCCTGAATATGGTACTGAGCGGCAAGATTAATATGGCAAACTTCGTAGAAACCCGTGCCATGAGCACCATTGCCGAGACATTTGCCGAGGCCCACAAGACACCACCCATGAAACGGATCGTACTGACGCCTGATTTTTAAGCCTGTCCGGCGGTCCCCTTGTTTGTGAAACGGAGAGGTTAAACCGGATTTTAGAATCGACAAAAAAGATAAAAGGAGAAGACATTATGGCTTTAGAATGGATGCCGAGAGACAATGAAATAAAGGATCATGCTTTGCATACTGACGTCCACTGGGGGACAGAGGCCCCCTGTGTGGTCTACGAAAAGAGACCCCTCACCGATCCCAAAGGGAACGTTGTGGATGGCCTCTATGTGTCGTGGATTCGCTTGAATAATCCGAAGCAATACAATTCCTACACGACAGAGATGGTAAAAGGTGTAATCGCCGGGTTTGAAAACGCCTCCCTTGACAGGAGTGTTGTAGCAGCGGTTTTTACGGGCACAGGCCCCTTCTCATTTTGCACGGGCGGCAACACCAAGGAATACAGTGAGTTTTACAGCCTGAGATCGGACGAATACGGTCAGTATATGGAGCTGTTCAACCACATGGTGGATGCCATCTTAGCCTGCAAGAAGCCGGTCATCTGCAGGGTTAACGGTATGAGAGTGGCCGGTGGTCAGGAGATCGGCATGGCCTGCGATTTGGCGATTGCTTCAGATCTGGCCATTTTCGGACAGGCAGGTCCGAGACACGGTTCTGCACCCGATGGCGGCTCTTCCGACTTTCTCCCATGGTTCCTCGGCATGGAAGATGCCATGTGGAACTGCGTCTCGTGCGAGATGTGGTCTGCCTATAAGATGAAGATGAAGAACCTCATCAGCAAGTGCATACCGGTCCTGAAGGTTGATGGCGAGTGGGTCAGAAACCCCATGATCGTTACGGACAAATATGTGGATGATGGTGAGATCGTCTATGGTGAGTATAAGAGAGGAGATCAGGCCAAGGAGGCGCGCGCATTCGTCAAGGAGCATCAGGCCAATGCAGATTTCGAACTCTTAGACAAAGAAGTAGACAAGATCGTATGGACCTTTGCCAACCTCTTTCCCGGATGTCTGATCAAGTCCATTGACAGCGTTCGTGCCAAAAAGAAGTTCTTCTGGGATTACTCTAAGAACTACAACCGTCACTGGTTGGCTGCCAATATGGGCGGTGAGGCATTCCTCGGCTTCGGTGCCTTCAATACCAAGCGGATCACTGGCCAGGATACCATTGACTTCATTAAATTCCGCCAGGATATCGCCGAGTGCAAGACATGGGATATGGATATGTTTGCAAACGCGCTTGGAAAACCTAAAGAATAACAGCTTTATCCGAACATTATTAACCTATGTGGCAGGCAGGGCGGTGATACAGGCCCGCCTGCCATTTTTTTAGGAATGAAAGGAGCGCATGGGATTGTCGATTGATGATTGATGATTGTCGATTGAAAATCAGTGCTAAGCAAATGACCAATGACTAATGACCAATGACAACAAGAATGAAAGGAGCGATATTATGGGTTATGAGCATATTGAAACAGACTTTAAGGATGGATTAGGCACCATTACCCTTAACAGACCCCCGGTGAATATTCTGAACATTGCAATGATGGACGAGATCAATGAGGTATTGGAGGGGTGGCAGGGAAAAAAGATCTCAATTTGGTCCTTTTTGACGCCAAGGGAAAATGCTTTTCAGCCGGAGTGGATGTGGGAGAGCATATGGGTGACCTGGCCCCCAAGATGATCGGGGTCTTCCATCGCATGTTTCGTCTTATGGACAGTATTGGAATCCCCACGTTAGCCTCAGTCTATGGCTCCTGCCTCGGCGGTGGATGCGAATTAGCCGTTTTCTGCGACCTCGTAATATCCTCTGAGGATGCCAAATACGGCCAGCCCGAAATACAGGTTGGAGTGTTTCCGCCCATTGCCGCACAGATCATGCCCCGCATCATCGGACGTAAAGCGGCCATGGATCTGATATTGTCGGGAAGGATTATATCGGCTGAAGAGGCCCGAAGCATGGGGTTGGTAAACAAGGTTGTGGCGAGGGAAGAACTGGAATCCGCCACAGATGAATTCGTGAAACCCTACCTCAAGCTGAGCGCAGAGGTCTTGAGAAAGACCAAAAAGGCCGTTACTGCCGGGCTGATGGACGATTTTGAACCATCCCTCAAGATTATTGAAGATATCTATTTAGACGAACTCATGAAAACGGCCGATGCCCAGGAAGGGTTGAAGGCCTTTTTAGAAAAGAGGAGACCGGAGTGGAAAAATGAATGACAGAGACGATCAAATAGTTAAGTGGTTGAGTCGTTGAGTTGGAAAATAAGTATGTGAAATTAATGTTGATGGCCTCGTAAAAAGTCTCCAAGGCCGTCACTCCCGCGAACGCGGGAGTCCATAAGCGGCTAATTTTCCTGGATTCCCGCGTTCGCGGGAATGACAAAACGGGTCATTTCCGACTTTTTACGAGTTTGTCAATGTTAGAGTTTCGAACCTGTCAGATGTCCAATTCTTGGTGAAGGATGTGAATTCAAATTACAGTAACGACTTAACCACTCAATTCCCCCTCGGCGGGACTCAACCACTTAACGAGGTCTGAAGACACCAAGCCCCGGATGACCGGCGTCATCAGGGGCTTGGGCATAATATCACAGTTATCAGTGTCCATCCAGAAATGAGATAGTTTTTACAGGGTCAAGGAAGATAAGGATTTTAACCACAGGAATACATTGAAGTATTTCGAGGATTAAAATCCTTATCTGACGCAGAGATTGTGAAAAATAGCCATTTATGGATGGGCACTGTTAACGTTCCCCTTGATGTAGTCTATTATCTGAGTGGTAGTTGTTCCCGGGCCAAAGACCTCTGCAATGCCTGCCTCTTTCAACGCAGGAATATCCTCGTCAGGAATAATACCGCCGCCTAAGACTAATATGTCATCCACGCCCTTTTCCCCTAATAATTCCATTACCTTTGGGAACAGGTAATCGTGGGCCCCAGACAGGATGCTCATAGCGATGACATCCACGTCCTCCTGGATGGCAGCTTCCACAATCTGTGACGGGGTCTGTCTCAAACCAGTGTAAACCACCTCCATGCCGGCGTCCATCAGGGCAGAAGCCACCACCTTGACCCCCCTGTCATGACCGTCCAGTCCAGGCTTTGCCGCCAATACCCTTATCTTCTTCTCTTTTCCCATATCCGATCTCTCCTGTTTCCTAATTCGCAGATTCCGCAGATTTACACAGATTATTCAAACGGCTCATCCAGCCCCACAATTCTCAATCGTCAATATTCAATTTTCAATCCCTCATCATCCCAGGGTGTTTACCTGCTGATATTCACCGAATATCTCTCTTAATACATCACAAATTTCTCCAAGGGTGGCATAGGCCTTGACGGCCTCTAACATGAGGGGAATCAGATTCCGGTCCCCTTCGGCCCCCTGTTTCAGATCGGACAGGTGCTTTCCCACCACGACATCATCCCTTTCCGATCGAAGTTTCTGCAGCCTTTCGATCTGCGATGTGCGAACAGCCGGGTCTACCCTCAGGAGATTGGTCGGCTTCTCCTCCTCCACCTGGAATCGATTTACCCCTACAACGATCCTCTCTTCCTGTTCGATTTCACGCTGATACCTGTAAGCGCTGTCCTGGATTTCCCGCTGGATAAATCCCTTTTCAATAGCCTCTGCAGCCCCCCCTAAGTCATCAATCTTTTTGATATAGGCAGCGGCCCGCTCATAGATCTCATTAGTAAGATTTTCCAGATAGTAAGACCCGGCCAGGGGATCCACTGTGTCGGTCACGCCCGTCTCGTAGGCAATCAACTGTTGTGTCCTGAGTGCAATTTGAACGGCCTCTTCTGAAGGCAGGCAAAGGGCTTCATCCATGGAATTGGTATGCAGCGACTGGGTACCCCCCAAGACCGCGGCCATGGCCTGAAAAGCAACACGTACAATGTTGTTTTTTGGCTGTGGCGCTGTCAGGGTACACCCCGCTGTCTGGGTATGAAACCGGATCATCATAGACTTGGGATTTCTGGTCTTGAATCTTTCCTTCATTATTTCTGCCCACAACCGCCGGGCGGCCCTGTATTTGGCGACCTCTTCAAGGAAGTCCGAGTGGGCATTGAAAAAGAAGGATAGCCTGGGCCCAAACGTATCCACATCCAGACCGGCGTCAAGCGCTGCCTGTACGTATGCAATCCCGTTCGCCAATGTGAAGGCCACCTCCTGCACGGCAGTGGAACCCGCCTCCCTGATATGATACCCGCTGATGCTGATCGTGTTCCACATGGGGACATTTTCAGCGCAATAGGAGAATATATCCGTGATAATCCGCATAGAGGGTTTGGGCGGATATATATAGGTACCCCGAGATGAGTATTCCTTGAGGATGTCGTTCTGTATGGTGCCCCTCAGTTTGTCGGCTGATACGCCCTGTTTCTCTGCCACAGCAATGTACATAGCTAACAGGACGGCAGCAGGGGCATTAATGGTCATGGATGTGCTGACCTTATCAAGGGGTATCTTATTGAAAAGGGTCTCCATATCCTCCAATGAGTCTATTGCCACGCCCACCTTTCCCACTTCCCCGATGGCCATCTCATTATCCGAATCATAGCCTATCTGGGTAGGAAGGTCGAAGGCCACGGACAATCCTGTCTGCCCCTGGTCCAGCAGGAACCGATACCGCCTGTTGGATTCCTCGGCCGAGGCAAACCCGGCATACTGCCTCATGGTCCAGTACCGTCCTCTGAACATGGTGGGCTGAACGCCCCTGGTAAACGGGTATTCACCGGGGAGACCAACCTCTGACATGTAGCTGGCATCTGCACCATCAAGGGGGGTATAGAGTCTCCTGACCGGGATGCCGGAAGTGTTGACAAACTCCACTTTTCTCTCCGGCCGCTTGCTTAACTTCTTTTCCACCCCTTCAGACCACCTTTTCAGTGCGGCCTGCAAATCTTCGTGACCTGTGTGTTCTGTCATCTCAGCCTCCTATTACATTCTATTCAAATTTTGGTAACCGTTCACGGGTTCAAAGGTTCAGGGGGTTCAAAGGTTGGATTCTCATCACCATGGGGATCAGGGATGCATTAACTTCTCCATCTCTTAATCATAATCTTACTCAAAACGATTAAGATTATGAGTACGATTGAGATTGATGGTCTCGTAAAAAGTCTCCAAGGCCGTCACTCCCGCGAACGCGGGAGTCCAGAAGTGGTTGATTTCCCTGGATTCCCGCATTCGCGGGAATGACGAAAACGGAGAGATTTCGACTTTTTACGAGTTCATCAAGATTATGAATCCAAAAACAATTTTCAAATGTGGAAGTTGTTTTGTCCTTTTCCCTAACCTTGAACCCCTGAACCTTTGAACCCGTGAACGCCTACCTTATGGGTTTCAAGAAAATATTGCAACAACGTAAAGACTGTCAAACCTTTTTTGAAAGCTGTCTTACCAGAAAATTATTCAGCCCCACTGATTTTACCCTTGACATCGAAATATAGCTATATTATAGCCGCATTGTAGTTCTTTTGAATTTATAATCTTTCTACAATTACTTAAAATAATATATGATATATCAAATTCCTGAGAGGATCTCGAGATGACGGCTGATGAAATATTGGACATGTTGCATGGTACCCTTCATACAACCGGGATATTCAACTTCCAGTGGAACGTCATTATTATGTGGGGCGTGGGCTGCATGTTCATATACTTGGCCATTGCAAAAAAATATGAACCGCTTTTACTCCTCCCGATCGGTTTCGGGATATTTATTGTCAACTTTCCCCTTGTACCATTGATGGGCGATTCCCACGGCCATCCCCAGCTCCTACAGTTCTTTTACCGCTACGGGCTGCAATGGGAGGTCATCCCCTGCGTAATCTTTTTGGGTTTAGGCGCCATGACCGACTTCGGCCCTCTTATTGCCAATCCCAAGACCCTCCTTATTGGCGCCGGCGCACAGTTAGGCGTTTTTATAACCTTTACCGGTACGGTGTTAGTGGGCTTCACCCTCAAGGAGGCGGCCTCTGTCAGCATCATTGGCGGAGCCGACGGGCCCACAACCATCTATTTGACCCAGCATTTGGCCCCTCAACTCCTTGGCGCAAATGCTTTAGCCGCATATTCCTACATGGCCATGGTTCCCCTTCTCCAGCCCCCCATTATGAGATTAATGACCAATGCCAAGGAAAGAAAAATTCGGATGCGTCAATTGAGACCTGTTTCAAAACAGGAGAAAATACTCTTTCCATTGATAACCGTGGGCATCATTGCACTCTTAGTGCCTTCCGTCATTCCTTTGATGGGGATGTTCATGTTTGGAAACCTGATGAAAGAAAGCGGCGTCGTTGCCAGGTTGACCGATTCGGCCCAGGGATCGCTCATGAATATTGTTACCATCTTCTTGGGTATTGCAGTCGGCGCAACAATGCAGGCAGACAAGTTCCTGAGCTGGAAACCCCTTTTCATCTTTAGCCTGGGCCTGGTCGATTTTGCAGTCTGCACCATCGGTGGTATTGTGACAGTCAAAATCATGAACCTCTTCCTGAAAGAGAAGATTAACCCACTTATCGGTTCAGCAGGAGTCTCGGCAGTACCTATGGCGGCACGTGTTTCCCAGGTGGAGGGTCTCAAATATGACAAGACCAATCACCTCCTCATGCACGCCGTGGGTCCCAATCTCGCGGGGGTTATCGGCTCTGCCGCAGCAGCCGGGATGTTTATCGCGATGTTTGATTAATCAATTTGGGAATTGAGGGATTTAGGAATTCGTCAATCCTGTGTTGGCTCACTGACGGGCGTGTACAACGTCATAATCGCAAACGCCAAACATATATCTTAAGGTGATACGCCATGAAAAAATCGATGCTGTTACTCCTGGTCTTGATCTTTCTTCCCGCCTCCTCACATGCGGAGAAATTTCTCGGAGCGCCTGTCATCCCCCAGGGAACGACCATCGAAAAAACCGATTCGCGTTTGGAATTGAAGACTCCATTATCCCACGATGAGATCGTTTCGTTCTACAGGGAGGCATTGAAGGACTTCGAAAATATCAAATTCAGGGAGTGGAAAGACGCCACCTATATTGAAGATGATGGGAAAATGCCCTGGCATTCCATAACCATCTCAAAAGGGGGAAAAGACGGTACAGATGTCGTGATCGTCAAAGACAACTGGACATGGATTATCGGGACCCTTGTTCTCAGGTATATAGGGGTCTTTATGGTCTTGATGATATTGTTTATTGGAATGTC
>Ga0208279_1001938_pt1 | contig 10558 bp, 11 predicted proteins | sample AntAceMetag02UKM_FD_184766 | JGI IMG/M metagenome (GOLD analysis project Ga0208279, IMG submission 184766) | Saline lake microbial communities from Ace Lake, Antarctica - Antarctic Ace Lake Metagenome 02UKM (SPAdes) (version 2) | ecosystem: Environmental > Aquatic > Non-marine Saline and... | reverse complement strand
TTTTGTCTTATAACTAAGTCATGAGAGTCTATCTCAACGCCTTTCTTTAATCTTAATAAACTACTGCCATTAGATACTATTGCTATTTTCATATAAAATTAGCGTGTAAGGGGTCATCTTTAAACAACTCTGTCATAAGATTATTATGTCCGTGAAATTTACAATCATATTTATTACATTCTTTCGGGTCTATATTATCTATCGCTTCTTGATGCCTTGGTAAATACCAAATCTTACTAAAACTATCCTTAATTACGTTCCCTATTATATGTTTATCTTTTCTATATTGATAATAACAACAGATATAAACATCACCGTAAGCATCTATCATTGTGTGTATCGGTGAGAGCCAACATTTTCCTTTTAATACACTTTTTTTCTTGTTTATTGAACCCTTACACTCTCTGGCATACTTTTCGTCTAAATAATCAGCACCTAAGTCAGGGAATTGTTCATGTTCATTCACATCTGTCATCAAACGCTTAACACCTATTGTGCAATTATGTTTTGTTTCATTTCTATATTTAATAATATATTTAATGTTATCTACCAAACTACCTATTGGGACTCCGTGTAATTTTTGGTAAATATCTGGTGTAACACTATCAACGCTAATTCTTATCCACCTAAAATTATTTATAATAAATTTACCATATTTTTTAAGCGTTGAACCATTAGTAATCAAACCTAAATCTATGCCCAGCTTTTTTGCATGTCTAACCATTCCCTCAAACTCAGGATATAATGTTGGTTCTCCACCACCACAAAGTGTGATACCACGAACACCATTACTGTATAATTCTTCTAACAAATTAATAAGTCTATCATAAGGAAAATGCACACCATTGTTCCAACCCCTATATAAACAATGTGGACAATTATGATTACAAGCATAAGTTGGATATATAAAAGCTATTCTCGGAGGTATCATTTTACCCTGTTTTAATGCCAAGGCTTTATTGTAATAAGTAAGTATTTTATATTTGCTTAATGGATTCAAAACAATTCCTCCGACCATTGCAACGCTACTTTGTCCCATCCGAAATTACTCCTATACTTTATTAGACTTGTTCTTATCTTTTCTTGAATTTCTGCATTTTTCAAAGTATTAATAAGCATATTTGTATATCTACTAGCTGCCTCTACGTTGTTACACTGTCCTTCCATTCTCACACCAAGTTTAACCGTTTCTTTTAATGCTGCATAATCAGCTATAACAGGCACACAACCACAGGCTTGAGCTTTCATAGCTGTAATACAACTTATCTCTGGGAAATTAGAAGGGTAAACCCAAACTCCTGATTTATAAAATTCAGTAACAAGCTGCTTATGTCCTATCCTACCGTGTTCAAAGATATTCTTCTTTTGCATAAGTTTTGTGATTGCAAGTCTATCTTTAGGACTTCTAAATCCTTTTTGTTCCATCTTTAGGTAAGTGTCCCACCCGTAAAATAAATGTAGTTCTGCGTCAGGCACTTCTTCTAAAACCTTGTCCCACGCAATTAAAAGATTTGTAATCCCCCTATCATATGAAGAAGCAAATATCATACGCTTGGGATTTCTCTTTACATCTTGAGTTTCAAAGTCTGGTAAATTAATACCATTTGAACTAACAAAAACTTTATCATCAGGTAGTTCAACTAACGACCTATGATATTGAGAAAGAACAATAAGTTTGTCAAATGTCTTTGACTCATCGCCAGTAAATTGCTTTGGTTTAAGAATATCGTGAAGCCATATAAATTTCTTTTTTGCCTTTAGATTATTTTCAACAAAGATATTATTTCTCCAACCAACTATTATATTAAAAGTATCGTTGGGATTCATTTCGTGGTATTCTCTATAAATAACCCCTTCATATGTCCCAGACAGCTCTCCACAAGAATTAAAAACAGTAACCTCATATCCAAGTTTCTGCAACTCTCTTGAAAGATATATAACTGCTTCTTCCGAACCACCTATACCACTAACAACAGAAGGACTCGCCCATTCTTCCCAAGCCTCACCACAGAAAATAACAATAGATTTATCAGACCACACCTTTGGTTTAGAATACTGATGTTTTAAAGAACAGAATCTATCATCTTTATAAGATTCTTCTGGTATTGCCTTTATCAAGTGGTGTAGACTTTCGGGTGATTTAACTTGTAAATATTTTACAATACTTGCAAAATGTTTGAAGAACTCACTATCTACATAAGACTCTTCAAAGGTATTTCCAACCTTTTTAATAAATGGTTCTTCTGGTGCAAGAGCCTTTGCTTGTTGATAATATTTAATAGCTTTTTCAAAATCACCATTACCAAGATGTGCAAGACCAGCGTTTATTTTCGCTTTCCACCCATAGATTGTAGGGTCAAGAACAAACATAGTGTCGGGTATTGGTCTCACCAATCCTGGCATTATCCAGTCTAAAGCCTTTTGGAAATCCTCCTTGAACAAATACACAGAACCCATTTGGAGATAGGCATCAGGAAATTTAGTATTTATTGCTAAAGCCTCATTACAAGATGCTATAGCATATTCTAAATTACCCAAATGTTTCCAACACTCTGCTAAATGAATCCAACCAAAATATTTGTCATCATCCCATCCAGATTTTTTAACTAAAAGTTCTAAGAATGGTATTGACTTCTCCCACTCACCACCACCCATATACATCCTTCCAAGATATGCTATTGTGCGAGGGTCTGTATTAACACCATCTTTTTCATATTCAGCTAATAGAATTTTGAAATTTCTTTTTGCTGATTTTTCGTGATGTCCCTCTGATGGGCGGTGAACTATAGTTATTCTATCATCTCTTAAAGCTGTATAATTATTCTGATTTTCAACAAATACATTTTCGTGTATTTCTTTTTTCCAATATATGTCAGGTCTTTTCTTTATTATGGTCTCTCTCCAGTGCTGTGCATCTACAGAGCCATATTCATTTTTACTATAGAGATAATTATAATAGATTACATCAAAACCTTTCTTAACCATTAAGTCAAAACTGTCACGAATAATTTCTGGATTCTTTATTTCATCATCACAGTCTATCCTCAAATAATATTTACTCTCTGTTTTTTCTGCCAAGAAGTTTCTTTTATGTGCAAAATCATTACACCATTTATAAGGGAAAACTTTTATTTTATCTTTAAACCTTATTTTGAACTCATCTACATTCTCGTCAACCGCAATACAAATTTCATCAAAGTATTTACCATACTTAGTTACTATTCTGTCAACATCTTCAATTTCGTTCTTTACAATAACATTGAGAGCAAGTTTTTCTTTCATTTACACCCTTTCTGGTATTTGAAAATATTTACCAAACTTTTTTGCAAACCAAACTAAATTATACTTCCCGTGAAATAACTTCTCATTATACTGTCGTTTAAATGCTGATTCTAAAAAAGATAAAAGACTTGGCGGAAAAGATAATACCCACCTCATAACATTCTTTGTATTATTTGCCTTCATAGAAGCATAAACGTTCTTGCGGGTTTCTCTTATAAACACTTGGTCTTTATAAAACTGTTTCATAATCCCTGCATTTGCTGAAATAAATGGTTGTTCACAGCAGGGAAATTCCTGTGGATTATATAGTTTACCACACCATCCACATCTTCTTGTTGGGTCTTTCAACCAAACATTAATAAGTGCGTGTATTGCTTCGTCTCTTGTTCCCTTACTAATTAACATAGTTTTAAAGAATGGGTGGGGGTCATATTTCATACCCCCCCCAAATTGTTTTCTACGCTGTAGTTACTCTGCCTAACTCAATATACTGTGTTCCATTCCAACTATAGCATTTTTTCCGCATAGAAACCTGCATCCTGATGTAAACATTCCATGGTGAGTTCTCCAACGACCTCTCCCTTTGTGGAATCCCCAGTTTTCGCTAACTCTCTTGTAAACGGTTTTCTAAGATAAGCTACTTTGAACTTATCCTCGTCTATACCGATTACATCGTAGTTAGTGTCACCAGAAACATACACATAGCGATGTGCAAAAAGTTTTACGTTTTGTGCAGCATCAGCTTGGTAAATATCTACAGCATTAACAAGTCTACGGTCAGTAGTTTCTACATTCTTTGTAGCACCAGCAGTAAAGCCAGAGATTTTTCTCTTCATATACATCGGAACGTATAATGCGTTTACCTGTGTGCCATCATCCCATACATTAGCAAACCTATCATTCAACAGAGTTTCTGTTAATGATACGCCTGATGCATTGGTGTAATTGTGGGATAAAAGAAATCTCTTGATTCCTTTAAGACTCCTTGCGGCAGTCCCAGTACCCGTAGCCATTGAACCCCTCATAAGAGCATACTCAGCGTCATTCTTCCATTCCTTCAACGCCTTTGTGGTCTCATATGTATACCTATCAGAAAATCCAGCATTATTTACTGCTCTTTCTGTATCAGTTACATCATAACCAACTCTTACAATTTGACAATGGTTTGTGATTCTTTCGGGGTCTGTCCTATCGGGATAGGTAGCATCTACACCTTCAATGTGTGAGTTAGAAGAAACACTTTTAAGTGTGTCTTTTAACCACTCATGCAAAGTAGCCTTTGCGGTGGATGTACCTAATCCCGACAACAACTGTGTTTCAGTAGGGTCTAAGTTAGTGATTATGTCTAACAAATCCTCTCTGATTGAGTTGTCATCATATGTGTAAGTCAAAGCCATTCTAATTTACTCCTCAAATTTTCCTTGTTTTTTTAACCAAGCACTAACAGCCTTATTGGCATCCTTGACGGTTCCACTTTTACGCAGAGTGTCTTTAGCCCTAGATAGACTATCTGTTTCCTGAACAGATGTGGTTTGCCCACCTTCTATCATAGTACCTTTTTGCAAAGTTTTCACCTGAGTCTTTAATTTTTGCTGACTAGCTACTTGACTTCCTGAAAGGTCGTCTTTTGCTAGTGCTAAAGCAACTCTTAAACCCGAAGGATTATTCGCAATATCAGGATTTCGCATATATGCATCCATTCTTTGAACAATCGGACTTTTAGTATTCCATCCAACAAAGTTCCCAGCGTTGTCTTTAATAGCTATTTCTGGGTGTCGTTGTATAACAAAATTAAAAGTCTCATTTTTTACTCTTTCAGCCGTTTGCTGTTTTTGTAATGTTTGAAACTTTTGGTCTATTGTCTCAGATACTTTCTGTTCCTCTAACTTGTTCATTTCAGTCAACGCCCAAACTCTGTGTGCAGGCTCAGTGTCTTCTTTTGAAATGTATGCCATAAGCTCTTCCTTAGTATGCTTTGGCTGTTGTTGCTGTCCTTGAAAATTATCCATCTTTTGCAAGATTTGGTCTTGCTTAGATGAGACATCTTCATACTTACGCTTCATCTCGTAATACCTGTTTTTAAAAGGTACTCCCATTTCATCTACATCAGATTGAACACCAGTTACCTCTGGAGTAGGGATTATCTGTGTTTCCGATTGAGTTTCTGCGTTTTGTTCCTGTGGGTCGGTTTCAGGAACATTATTTACGACCTGTTCTATCTCAGGTTCCGTCGCCTGATTTACGTTTTCTTCTTCCATATTACCTCCGTATTTTACGCCTACTTGGCGGTCTTTAATTTAGTAGTATACTTTTTACCATTCCAAGTAAAAGTTTTCCTACCGTTAGTTCTTGCTGTATAAAAGGCTTGTTTAAAACCAACACCTTTTTTATTTTTTCCTTGTACTTCTTTATGATAATCGTGTGCACCCGTAGAATATGTCTTACCATAAGCCTCTGCCCAGTCAGGAGAAGCTAATTTAGGATTATAGTAGTGGTCAGCCCCGCCTGTAGGGTCAGGTATCTTTCCATCATCTATAGCTTTCCTTAACTGTACTCCACGCTTAAAATACCATTCTTCATCTTCGGTCAATTTTCCATTTATTACTTTGTTCCATTCATCCCCACCGACGCCTGAAAACTGTTTATCTGCAAATATAACTTCTTCTCTTGTAGCACCAAACCTATCTGGTCTTGCTTCTCTATTCTTAACAGCCCAAATAATACCAGTAGCATCTTTTTCAAATGCCTTATGACTCTTTTTTGTCGCCTCCGAAAATACTAACGGGTCAAGATAATCCACCATATTATTTCTTCCTCTTTTTTCTAAATTTACCAATAAGTTTGGCTGCCTCTGCCATTGTGAGAGATTTCTCTTGTTTTTTAGATGTCTTTCTAATCTTTGCCTCTGTCCAGTCTGGGTGTACACGATGTAACTCTTCGTGGATAATAGTATTAAGAAGCTCACCTTTACGAGGATTAACACGAATGGTTTTAGTTTCATAGTCTATCTCTCCATAGTCATGCATACTTCTGTCTACTTTTCTCTTATATCCTTTAGCCATAATTTACTCCGTATCATAATCTTTATCTACAACCGACTCTGGGTTTCTAATAATAGCCAATCTCTCCTGAGACACCTTTAAATCACTCTGATACTTGTCTTTAAGTGTAAGAACGTGAGTTGTTGCAAGTTTTACTATTCTTGCCACCTTTAGTTTTTCATCATTAATTATGTCTTGCCAGTTATCATCCCAATACTTCTTTTGTTTCTCCATATCGCTTATAATTACTTTCCAAGCTGGAGAACCATCAATGTCTCTGATAACTGTATTACATTCACCAATCCGTTCAACTAACTCATTTTCTTCCTGCATCAGGCTTCTCCTTGGTTTCTGCTTTACTAATAGAATCGGAAATCTTTGCTAATGTTTCATAACCTTTTGCTTCTTGTTCTATGTCCTTGTCTTGTCGTCTATTCTGTTCGTTTAACATTCTTCCTTGAACATCTGGTTGAATACCCCGTTTCTGTAATAGTTGCATCTTCTCACCATCAGTTAGGTCATCACCCTTTAGTCTGATAAAATCTGACTCGTCTCTTTGTTTTTGTTCCATTTGTTCTTTTTGTTGTGCTTGCATAGTTTGCTGCATTTGTTCAGGTGTCGCTACTAACTCTTCCCAGTTAGGGACATCTAACATCTGATAAAACCGTTTATAAGCGTTAGCTACATGTATAGGAGATATAACTCCCATTTGTATAGCTAATTGATTTTGTGTTCCCATCATAATCTGTTGAGCTTTCTGCATCTTAACTTGTGGATTAGTATTCTGGTCGTTTCCTCTTACAGTAATAACATACTTGCCCTGTGCTTCTTCACGGGTTAGTTTAATCTTCTCACCATCTTTTTGCGAGTCTTTTCCAAAATACATAAACTCATAACTGTCATCCCCATACTGAGACCATAAATCCCATATCCAGTTGAATAGATCTGCAAAACAACCTCTGAACATATCAGCGTCTAAGGAGAATACACTACTGGCACTTTGAACTTGATGGTCAACCTCACCTAATGTCCGAGGCTGTCTCTTATTAATCATAGACTGTAGAGAGAAGTCAACCTGACCTATAAGTTCTTCAACCTTAGTTTCAAGTATCATCTGTTCTTTCTCGTAAGAGAACTCTACATTAGGATTGTGTGCGTTCAACGGAGCTATTAAGTCATTTAATGGTTGCATACCTTGTGCCGGAATACCTTGTCCAAATACAAACTGAACAGTCTTGGGATTAACCATACCTGCACGATATATATACATAGGAGAGTTGGTAAGCGTTTGCCTATCAATTTTCTGCATATGTTGTATATCTATCTCTTTAACTATATCTTCAATCAACTCTGGTATTCCCCTGTGTGAGAACCACCTATCAGAGGTTAACTCGTAAAATAGCTTTACGAAGGGGAAATTACCAGAGTAGAAAGGTAGGGTAATTTTTCTTAGTTCCTGATTAAAGTCAGGTGCTACAGTAACTACACATTTCTCTTCTGTCCCATCATTATTAATATCATACCAACAATAACACTCCCATATCTTTACTAAATGGTTAGTCGACTGTAATCTCTGTATACCTTCTCTTTCATCTCTAGTTATGTCTATTTTATTACTTGATAGGTCAACATCCTGTTTAACACCAATATTACCTATTCCTTCAATATCCCACTTCTTATGCTCGGCATTACTTTTTAATTGATGAAATGGTAGATAAAATTCATGTATTACATATTGTGCTGACTGAGGGTCAAATCCAGTAGTAGGTGGAACATATACTCTCTCTGGTTCACACAATGCAACATCAGGGTTATTATGAAGAACATCTTGTATTTCAAACTTTACATTCTCTTTGCCCGATAATAACTCATCTACTATTCTTGATACTTCTTTTTGGTTATGTTCTTTAACCAAATCATTCATATCAACATCTAATCTTTTAACAATAGCTTGTTCTACTTCCTCTGGTTGTCTCTCAGCATCAAATATCCATAAAGCCTCTTGTATAGAAATGTCATCTAAAGACAGTTCTTCAACTCTATTTGTTATCTCTATTCGCCAATATGGTTTAAGAAGAAAGAATCCCTTTTCAAGTGTTTGGTCTATAGCAATCAAAGACTTCGGTTTTATATCTATCTTCTCCATAATTAAATGGTCTAAGAACTTCTCTATCTTTCTTGCTGTTTCCCAATTTCCAGAAGGAGATGGTACTGCTTGGACTATAGGTCTGATACCAAATATAACATTAGCAAGAGCAGCCTTGAGCTTTCTCATCTTGATTTCAATAGTAGGCATACGGATATTAGAACATCCCACAAATGGGAATGTCTTTTTCTTCTTTATCCTCATCCTCATTCTATGCCACTTATCTTGAGAACTTCTCCAAGGTTCAGTCCAGTTTTCAGAATCAGTTTTCCAATTCTTGACTTTAGAGACTATCCCGCCTCCGCTATCTTTCCCCATTCCTTTAGCAGGTTGGGGGATATCCGTATCACTCCACATTACCATTTATTATCCCCTTATTTATCGGAATTACTATAATTTGTAAATGTTTAGCCTGACTCTCAAATAATAAAATTATATCAGAACTATTAAGCTGTGCCATATCAGCACACATAAACCCTTTTTCTATATCGTCTTTCCATTCTTTTGGCAAAATTATTTCTTTAACCTTAAAACCCAAATCATAATACTTTTGTGATATATCATTTATTAAATCAATCATTTTCACACTTCCCTAACAATAATCTCCAATAATCTGTGCAACAACAATCTAATATATTCCCATTAGCCAATCGCAAATGATGGGCGGGGTGAGCTCTACAACTCCCCGCAAAATCTCCTGTTTTTGTCTTCAATATTCTTTCTATATTTTTATCTTTTATTTTAAATGGAGACATAATTACCCCTCCTTTTAATATCCATAATCAAATATCTTTGGTTCTTGTTCATCTGATAATAATTCTCCGTATCTTCCTCTTTTATTAACTTCTGGTTCTATGTAATTTGGTGTTATAATAGTTTCTGCGTAAGTGAGACAATCAACAATATCATCCCAACGAGAAGCACCCAATGTAAGAAGCTCATCTTTCGCCTCCTCGTGATTAGCATGTATATAATATTTACCAGATTCAAACAATGGTTGTAATGCCGCAACTATTCTATCTTTCTTCTTTCTTATTACTTTGTCTGTTCCTCTTTTAAATACATTCTTTAATTCCACCACAGGTGGATATAAATGTCTTTCCGCAGCTTTACGCATAAATGAATTAAAAAACTCTTTCTCTGTTCCTGAATTAGGTATCCCCAAAGCTGTTACTGTATCTTTGTTTTGAAGCCACATATTTAATATGGAATCAATAAACTGCCCACTAGGGTTATGAGTCCGTATATAACTATCAAGATACCTAGAGTGCAAACCGTTGATACCAACCAAAACGGCAACCTTGTAATCCGCCCTCTCGTCATCAGCGTAAGCAGGGTCAACGGCAATAACGCGACTAAGGTCAGTAGGGAGTTCTGTCCAGTATCTGAGCTGGTGCGGCTTAATCGGCGATGCTTCATTAAGTATAGGGTCATTAAGGTACTCCGAGGCAAAAGCGGTGCTCCCAATCTCCTTTTTCCTTGCTTGGAGCTTTTTGTGCGACCACAATGATTTCCACAACTCATACCCTTCCTCCTGCCTTGCATCGTGATATGCTCTGAATTTCCGCTTCTCCCAATCATTATCGCTATCTAACATCTCCTGTAAAAGAGCTAGAGGGCTGATAATAGTCCCTATCCATATGAATTGACCATGGGGTAGAAGGGTGTTTAAACACGCCTTAAAGACCCACTCTCGCAGCTTTGTCCTCTGGTCTGTAGAGGCAACTGACTCATCAGTCTCTATATCATCTAATATAATTAAGTCAGGGCGGAAACCACGAATCTGACCTCCAGCACCACGAGCACGAATGTTCGTTTTCTGCTTGTTATTTAATATCAGGTGGGTTTCCGTCCACTTATTTGACTTTAAATCACCAAAATACTTTAATAATAACGGATTTGACTCCATTTCGGTACGCATCTTGCGTAACCACTCTATTGAAAGCCCCTCAGAGGCGGATATAATTAGAATATCCTTCTTCTTCTGGAATAAAGCACACCAGAGAGGATAAAAGACGCTGCATATCATTGATTTAGCGAATCCTCTAGGAGCCGCCAATGCTAAGCGTTGCTTATTCTGCACCAAACT
>Ga0208279_1001937_pt1 | contig 10559 bp, 10 predicted proteins | sample AntAceMetag02UKM_FD_184766 | JGI IMG/M metagenome (GOLD analysis project Ga0208279, IMG submission 184766) | Saline lake microbial communities from Ace Lake, Antarctica - Antarctic Ace Lake Metagenome 02UKM (SPAdes) (version 2) | ecosystem: Environmental > Aquatic > Non-marine Saline and... | reverse complement strand
TGGCGTTCCCGGAGGGGATGAAGATTCGGATCCTGGCCCCCGTGGTCCGGGGGAGGAAAGGCGAGCACCGGGAACTGCTGGATAATATCGCCCGGCAGGGGTATCTCCGGGTCCGGGTTGATGGGGCAATCAAGAGCCTGGATGAGAAGATAATACCGGAGAAGAACCGGAAGCATGATATCGAAGTGGTGGTGGATCGTCTGGTGGTTAAGAAAGATTTGCGGGAGAGATTGACCGATTCGGTGGAGACCGCCATCCAGCTCGGGATGGATATGCTGCTGGTGGACTGCGGGCCCCCTTATAAGAAAGACATTCTTTTCAGTCGGCGTTATGCCTGCGTGGAGTGCGGGATCAGCTTTGAAGAACTTACCCCCAGGTTCTTCTCGTTTAACAGTCCATATGGTGCCTGCCCAGCTTGTTCCGGACTGGGTACCACCAGGGATGTAGATCCGGGATTGGTGGTTCCGGACCGGAGTAAATCGATAGAACAGGGAGCGATAATCCCATGGAGTAATCCGGTTACCACCCGCCGCCAACGCTGGAAGGGAGCCGCTTCGAGATATTACTATACTATGCTGGAGTCGGTGGCTCGGGAGTATGGGTTTGAGCTTAGCACCCCATTTGATGAATTAACCGCACGCCAGAAGAAAGCGGTGCTTTACGGGACCGGTCAGCGGCCGATCAAAATGGAGTGGGAACGGGGTGGGCGATATCAGGTAAAGAACGCGCCGTTTGAAGGAGTGATCCCCAACCTGGAGCGCCGTTACCGCCAGACCGAATCGGAGTATGTGCGGGAAGAGATATTGAGTAAGTATATAACTCTTAAGTCCTGTCCCGTCTGCGGCGGGGCCCGATTGAAACCGGAGAGTCTGGCCGTCACCGTGGCGGAGAGATCGATTATGGAACTGACTGCACTTCCGATACGGTCAGCGCGAGAATTTTTCAAACATCTAAAATTTTCTGGGCAGAAGAGTATTATTGCCCGGGAAGTCATTAAGGAGATTCGGGAGCGTCTGACATTTCTGGATAATGTAGGTCTGGCTTACCTCACCCTTGACCGACAGAGCGGAACTCTATCGGGTGGGGAAGCCCAGCGGATCCGGTTGGCCACCCAGATCGGATCCGGCCTGGTGGGGGTTCTCTATGTGCTTGATGAGCCCAGTATCGGCCTCCACCAGCGGGACAACTCCCGGCTTCTCGATACCCTGAAGAAGCTGCGGGACCTGGGCAATACTATTATTGTCGTCGAGCATGATGAAGCTACCATCCGAGCCGCCGACTTTATAATTGATCTGGGCCCGGGGGCGGGGGAGAAGGGAGGGTATGTTACCGCGAAAGGCTCCCTGGATGATATCCTTGGTTCTTCTCGCTCTCTCACCGGGAGATACCTGAAAGGGGAGTTGAAGATAGATATTCCGGCCGAGAGGAAGAAGCCGTCTGGGGAGTATCTGATTATCGAGGGTGCCCGCGAGCATAATCTGAAGAATATCGAGGTCAGAATTCCCCTGGGATTATTCTGCTGTATTACCGGAGTATCCGGATCTGGCAAGTCTACGCTGGTGGAAGAGACGCTGAGCCGGGCGCTGAAGATGAAGTTCTATAAATCCCGGGAGATACCGGGGGCACATGACCGGATACTGGGAATCGAGTATATCGATAAGCTGATCAACATCGACCAGAGCCCGATCGGGAGGACCCCGCGCTCCAATCCGGCGACCTATACCGGTCTCTTCAGCTATATCAGAGAACTCTTCTCGCGCCTCCCGTTGTCCCGGATGAGAGGGTACAAACCCGGTCGATTCAGTTTTAATGTTCGGGGGGGGAGGTGTGAGGCCTGCCAGGGGGATGGAATTATCAAGATCGCGATGCACTTTCTCCCCGATATATATGTTGAGTGTGAGGTCTGCCGAACCCGCCGCTATAACCGGGAGACTCTGGAAGTACTCTATAAAGACAAGAGTATCGCCGATGTTCTGGATAGTTCAGTTGATGAGGCGCTGAAATTTTTCGCGAAGATTCCCCGGATTAAGAATAAGCTCCAGACGCTGGCCGATGTGGGGTTGGGTTATATTAAGCTGGGCCAGTCCGCCACCACCCTCTCTGGCGGCGAAGCCCAGCGGATTAAACTGGCCCGGGAACTGAGCAAGCGGAGTACCGGCAAGACCGTCTATATCCTCGATGAACCGACGACCGGTCTTCACTTCGCCGATATCGACAAACTCCTCGGTGTCCTCAAGAGGTTGACCGCTTCCGGGAACACGGTGATCATAATCGAGCATAACCTGGATGTGATCAAGAATGCCGACTGGGTCATCGATCTTGGTCCGGAAGGAGGAGATGAGGGGGGATGGATTGTTGCTCAGGGTCCGCCTGAGGAGATAGTGAAGGAGAAGAAATCTTATACCGGGAAGTTTTTGAAGAAAGTTCTCTAATATACGGAGATCCTTTCTCATGAAAGCAAATACCGGTGTATTGAAAAACCAGGAAAAACCGGTATTTTTATCGGAGAGTGAGCTCGATAAGCTTATCTTGACAGAGGTGACGATTCCCGGATTCTGGATTTATGATTTGCCGGACTATTACGATCGTAACCTCTGGGAAGAAATTCGATGTATGCTTTTAATTCCCAGAGCTTTTACAGTAGACCTTCTTCAGATAAGTGCCGCCGTCGCGATAATGGGAGCAATAGGATTCATGTCTTTGGGTTATAGTTATAGTTTTTCCCCTTGAATTGCATAAGGGACTGAAGATAAGTGTTATAATTATTTCCTCAGTTTTGAGTCCTGTTATGTTACCATCATTGTTAATTTTACAATCACAGTGTCCTTCTCCGTCCCGTTAGCGCGGCGAAGTTTTAACTTTAGGCACTTAAGCGCACTTTAGGCACTTAAGGCACTTATTAATCCGGAGGATTCTCATGTCACTTTTTGTTTTTAACCAGGGTGGTCCCCTGATGTATCTGATCCTGTTGGGTTCGATCATTGGTCTGGCGGTCTTTCTGGAGCGGCTCTTTCATCTTCATCGGGCCCGGATCGATACCGACAAACTGATGGAGGAACTTCGCTCGTTAATACGGAGCGGGAATCTTCCCGAAGCGATGGAACTCTGCCGCCGGACACCCGGTCCGGTTGCTCACATCCTGAGTGCCGGTTTGGCCAGACATACCCGGAATCGGGTTGAGATCCGGGAGGCGATCGAAGACGCGGGTGTATATGAAGTTCCGCGGCTGGAGAAGAACCTGGTAGTACTGGCTACCGTCGCCCACATCTCACCGCTCCTGGGTCTCCTCGGGACAGTCTTGGGGATGATCCGGGCCTTTATGACCATCGAGGAGATGGAGGGGTTGGTGGACCCATCCAACCTGGCCGGAGGAATCTGGGAGGCGCTCCTGACCACCGCCTTTGGTCTGCTGGTGGCGATTATGGCCTATGTCGCTTACAACTATCTGATCGCCCGGGTCGGAAAAATGGTGCTGGATATGGAGACCAGCGCGACCGAGGTGGTCAATCTCCTCTCATTCGAAGAATCTTCAAGTTAGGGGCTTATTTAACCACGAAGTACACGAAGGAAAATATTGATATAGATGGTAATCAAAGCGGCAAATTAACCGCATTTTGTTTTCTCTCGAAACACAATTTAATATCAGTGATCCCAACAAAAACCTTTATGGTTAATTCTAAATTAAGATATCGGCGTATGCAGGATAGGTATAGCTGGTTTTTATATACTTCTACTTTGTGTCCTTCGTGCGCTTCGTGGTTTATTTTAAATGTTGTCAAATTCAACCGGCTGAAAAACAGGTTCTCATGAATTTTCAACGAAAAACGGAATTAAAGATGGGGCGTCTCGATATAGCGCCTTTGATTGATGTTGTTCTCCTCCTGCTGATTTTCTTTATGCTTACGTCGAGCTTTATTACCCCGGAGGGTCTGCGGGTGGATCTCCCCGAATCATCGGTTACTGAACCTCAGGAGAGGGAGAATCTGGTTGTCGTTATCTCGGAAGAAGGAGAATTGTACCTCGATGATGAATTGATCTCCTGGGAGACTCTTCAAGACCGTCTGGCTGCCGATCTATCCGGCGGCCAGGATCGGGTATTAATTTTGAAAGCAGATAAGGAAACCCGCCATGGGATGGTGGTTCGGGTGATGTCTTTGGCCCGGGAACTCGGCTGGAAGCGGATGGCAATCGCGGCTCAGCCGGAGAGTCAGTCCACTAATTGACAAATTGTCTCCCCCTACCTCGCCCCCTTTGCTGTCCACTAATTACACTAATTTGCACTAATTGATTCCCACCACCTCTCCCTCTATTTAGAACTACGAATTACGCGAATTGCGCGAATTTTAAAAGATAAGGAAAAAAGAGCCAAGTTCAGTGAATTATTCCACTGTCAGCCGTTAACCGACAACTATCAACTTTCTTTTTTCCTACCTCGCCCCCATTTTTGTCCACGGATTCTTGTCCCGAAGGAAGCGGGGACACGAATTACTCTGATTGATCCCCTCGCCTCGGCCCCTTTTTTGTCCACTAATTACACTAATTTACACTAATTGCTTCCCCCGCCTCGCCCCCTTTTTAGAACTACGAATTACGCGAATTTCACGAATTTAAAATGCCGTTGAACAGCCTGCCCGCCATAGTTCTTGTGCTCGCATCCCGATTATTTCGGGGCATCCCGAACTTGATTCGGGGCTTTAACCTTGGCTTTTCACTTCGACATTCGACATTCGATATTCTGCGGTTCGATATTCGCTTTTCGTTCACCGAGGCCTTTTTATTTGCAAACCAGCCGTCGCTCTTCGAGCTATGGCGGGTCAAGAAAGCCGCAAAATCCGCAAGAAATCCCCCCGCCCCGGCCCCTTTTTGAAACCACGAATTCCTGCCCCGAAGAAAGCGGGGTCACGAATCCACGCGAATCTGAAAAAGTTCCCATGTACAATTATGCTCTTGACTTTAGGAATAAATAAACTAAGATGCATAATATGAATTATTCATCATTACAAATGAGAGAAGTCTTTCATCTGGAATTTCTCCGTGAATTGGTTAAAGTAATTCCGACTTCCGCCTTTGTGCTGAAGGGAGGAAGTAATATTAGATTCTTCTTCGGTTCCGTCCGTTATTCTGAAGATATGGATATAGATATCAGGGAAATCCCTGTCCACAAGCTGCAGGAAAAGTGTCTGGATATAATCAATTCCCGGACCTTACTAAATCGGCTTAAAACCTTTAGCATAGAAGATGTTGTACCTCCAGATATGCAATATGCCAAACAGACTGAAACAGTTCAGCGCTTTAAAATTCATTTAGTTACCTCGGCCGGAGATGATTTATTTACCAAGGTAGAGTTTTCCCGGAGAGGATTCGATTCCGCATATAAATCCGAACCGATCTCAAACTCTGTTCTTGCGGGATATCATCTTCCTCCGCTGATTATCCCTCATTATCAGGCGGAAGCTGTTCTGAAGCAGAAGATAAACGCGCTGGTATCACGGAAGAAAGTAGAAGCAAGAGATGTATTCGATCTTTATATACTCAGTCCGAGGATAGAGAATTTACAGATAAAACAAACCCCAACCCTGTCATCAGAGGTAAAGCGCCTGGCTTGTGAACGAATCTATTCCATAGATTATCACCAATACAGAGATCAGGTGGTCGAATATCTATCTTATGAAGACAAAAAATATTATGACACGCGAGAGATGTGGGACGAAATTAGATTGGTTGTACTCAGGTTGTTAAAGGGGTCTCAATGATGAATAAGGTCTCTGTAATCCAGGCGATAGGGAATGTCAATCGGTCGGTATTTACCACCCGGGAGATCGCGACATTGTGCTGGGGAAGTCTTTCGTCAACCAGCCAGTCTCTCGCTCTTCTCTCCGAAAAGGGGGTGGTTAAAAAGATAACTCGCGGCATATGGGCTTTACCGTCTCATCCAAATTTTACCCCGTTTATGGTGGTCCCATTTCTTACTCCGGAACAGAGAGTATATGTCTCTTTCATATCGGCATTGCACTTATATGGAATGATTGAACAGATACCACAGGTTATGTATATTGCTACCACGGGTCGCGGCCGTATTATCAACACGAGCGTTGGCACCTACTCATTTCATCAATTGAATCCTCAACTATTCAGGGGTTTTGAGTGGTACGGGAAGAGGCAGGATTTTTTAATCGCTTCTCCTGAGAAAGCATTGATAGATTGTCTATACATCTCAAGCCGGAAAGGGAAGCGTTTCGGTTCGTTTCCGGAACTTGAGATTGCTCCTGATTTTAGTTTTGATCGGGCGAAAGAATGGGTGAATTTAATCCCGGATAAGAGAATTCGAGGATATGTATCCAGAAAATTGGAAGAAATAAAGTCGGAGATCTTGGAAGCCCGGAGGAGAGAATAGAGTTTATGAACTTTGTTGATTTCATTATTGGATTTCCGATCAGAACCTTTTCATTGATTGTTCTGGGAGCTTTAGGGCGCAATCGGGTGGTGGGGTTTCTCTCCAAACATGGAATCTCCATCCCGGGTTTTCGTCTGGATAAGGTCCCGGATGAGATTCTCATCGAAACGCTTTACTGGGAATGCGCTGATGATATGGGACTTCTCCAGTTGCTGCAGGAAGAGCTTGATCGGGCTAACCGGGAGGTGATGGAGTCTTTAAGGCGGTGTAAAGTTAAAAATGTTCAGAAGGAGATAGATAGAGTTGATGAGATTGAAGATGCCGGAGAACTGTCTCGATATCTCTGGGCCGCTCTCCGTGACAGCCGAAAGAAAGTAAATCAGGTGGCGGTTGAGATTGTCGCCGGGATTGAAGGGATGCTTGATATGGATGAAGAGGAGGAGTATGGAGCTGAAGTTGATCCGGCAGAAGAGGAGGGGGGAGAAGAGATTGCCGCTCCGGATAAAACCAGGAAGAAGAGCGGGCAGTTTCTTGAAGCGGGCGATGGGAATGAGGGGCGCCACCGTGAGAATGAGATCGATGACGGTATAGTTCCGGAAACGACTGGAGAAGCCGGCCGGATTCTTTCCGGCCTGCGGCAGTCCGGGGAGAACTGGAACAATGAGGTGAAGAAACTGGAGAAATACCTCAAGGTGGTTGAGGCCAGGTCAGAACAAGATCACCGCCGGGCCGAGAAAAGAAAGAAAGATATCGGGGAACGAGATGACCAGATCCGGAAGCTCCGGGTAGAGCGCAAAGACCTGAAAAAGCAGATTCAGTTATTGAAGAAAGAAAAATCCGGAAGGCCGGAGGAACTGATTCACAAAATCGATGAGATGAAGAGCAAACTCAGCGCTTTGAAACGAGATAACCGGAAGCAGGATCATCAGATTAAAGAAGGGAAGAAGGACCGGGAAAAGATCGGGGAGATCAGGGAAAGACTTATTCGGGCCGGGATGGAGCTGGATTCGGTCAGGAAAAAACTAAAAGCAAAAACCCATCGCTGCGTCGAACTGGAGAAGAAGATAGAGGGCATGGAGGAGCAAATCATCCGGTTAAAGGAGGCGGATAAACTGCCGACCACCCGCCGCTCCCCCTCGGGTGACCGGGAACGGATTGGTATCTACCTCGACAGTCGAAATGTTTATTATACTGTTCGGAACACTTTTGACGGGGGGAGGGTGGATATCAAGGAGCTGATTACCAGGATCTCTCGGGGGAGGAAGGTGGTCCGGGCCATCGCTTATGTGGTCCAGGCCGACTTTGACGACAAGAGAGCTTACTTCAATATGCTCGGTCACAACGGTTTTCAGGTTAAGCGTCGCGATCTGAAAATCCGTCGTGATGGGAGCATGAAAGGAGATTGGGATATGGGGATGGCGCTCGATCTTATGCGTCACTACGATCATCTGGATACCATCGCCCTGGTGAGCGGTGATGGTGATTTCCGGGATCTGGCGGCATATCTTAAGAGTCAGGGGGTAAAGATCGAGGTTTACGGGGTGGATTCCTGCACCGCGCTGGATTTGAAGCAGGTTGCCGATCTTTTTGTCCCGATAGACCGGAAGTGGCTTCTCCGGGAGTAGAAAATGGAAGAATATTCAGAGATAGAGTTTAAGCGGATTCGGAAGAAATGCAGGTCCTGGTTCAAGGGTTTTTCGAGAAGCGATTTTTTCTCCAGACTTAATATTGAGCAGCAGGAGGACGCCTGGAGCGTGATAGATTTTTTCGCGGAATACTCATATTCCCATCTTGGTCTGACGCCGGAAGAATGGGATGAAGAATCTCTGGAAGAATGCTGCCTGGAGATATTGCCGAGAAAAGTTTCGGTGGAAATTGAATTCTTTTGGCTCATTGCTCCGGTTCTGCATGCGTTCTTCTTATTCCTGGGCGAGACGGGTAAACTGGAGAATGGTTTAAAACTGGCAAGAAGGGTGGAGGGATTGAATGACGATATCGTGCGTAACGCGGCCAATCCGGAAAATTGGGGGATGGCCAAGTCATTTGTTATGCGGGCAATGAAGAAGGAATTGATCCCACGGATCAAGAAGAGATGAACAAGTTCATTCAGCGCGGAAAAATTAAATTTTCAGATGACGCGGCGATTCCTCAGGAGCCTCACCCGTTGCAATTTCTTCCCTCGGATCCTCAGTCCGAAGTCGGCGTTAACGATCCCTGCCCCTGTGGCTCCGGGAAGAAATACAAGAAATGCTGTATGCAGAAGGAGAAAACCAAACCGGTCCCCGAACCGGAAAGAGGCGGTAGATGGGTTGATATGGTAGAAGACGTGGCGTTTGACGGACCGGAAGCCCCTCGTTTCGGACGATTGAGCATAATGAGGACTCTCGATCAGATGACGAGGGACCCCGAGAGTCTCAAGCGCCTGGAAGAAAACGCGGAAGCGATGACACCGGGGATAACCCGGATCAAACCCCTTAAGGATAAGATCCTGGAACGGTGGAATCTGGCCCGGGTAGAAGAGATGAGTTCCCCCGAAATTATTGCTAAATTGAAGGATCTGAGGATTGATTTTGACGAGCGGCTCTTTAAGAGATGGGCAAAAAACTACACATCGGCGGTTCAACTGGCCGATGAGTGTTATTATCCTATCGCGGGAGAGGTGGGTATGGAAGATGATGATTTTATCTGGCTGGCGATAATTGAACTATGGATGCGATATATTCCCCATCGTCCCAATATCGAGATGCTTGATGACGGTATCCAGGCGGGATATTATCTGGTTGAAGAGAACAATTACCCGGAGGCGATGCAAGTATGGAGGGCTACCTGGAATGTAAGTAAAAAAATAATTCCTCGCTGGATTAAATCGATCGAGGAGGCGGATTCTTTTCTCTATGAGCCGCTAACTCAGTCTATCTACAACTGGAGCGGAGATTATGAGATGGAACTTTATAATGCCGGTCTTGAGGATAAGAGTTATTTTAGAAACAGGATTCAATATTGTTGGGAGTTCCGTCGAAAATTTCCGGAATCCGATGAGTCTTTTGTCTGCAAGATGCTCCAGGGTGAAGCGGAGTCCTGGGGAGGGCTGGGAAAATTCCGCGAAGCGGATAGGAATTTTCAGAGGCTGATTAAAAAGTTTCCCGATAATACCTGGGCTTACGTGGCATGGGGAGATCTTTATTCAAATGACAGGATTTATCGGGAGTATGATAAAAGCGATTACAGTCGGGCCGAAGAGATCTACCGGTTGGGGCTTGAGCGATGTGAGACCAACCTTGACGTTCTCAAAGATCGGATTAAAGGACTGTCGAAAAAGGGTGTTGATTGAATGGTAGTTCCCTATGAGCAATTATGCGTTTGACTTTAGACTGCAACCGGAGTCAGAGTAAAAACTCTTGCCAGCCGAGATGCAGCTTTAATATTGCCTTCTCTTAAAGCCTCACGTACTTGATCGAGCTTATAAGCATCATCTAAAGAAAGGTATGGGGACCAGCTTGTTTCTGTCTCGATTAACTCGATATCTACTTCCGCCACATATTCTCTCTCATGTACGAGTTTAATGTAATTCCTGGTAGTCATTATTTTCTCCTTATACCATTTTCCTGGATATTCTGATTTTATTTTCTTCCTTATTTCCGGTCCGGGCGTGTTCATAGATATAAGGTTCGATGATTTTGTTTATTGTTCCCCGGAGTGAGCGGGCGCCGGTGTCTTTTTTGATAGCCTCGGCGGCAATGGCTTCTAACGCGCCCAGGGCTAAGAGCAACCTTGACTCCGGGAATCCGTTGTGATATCTGTTTTATAGTTTTTCGTTATTACATTCCTTTGTTGTTGTTGTTGTTAATAGTAGATATAAAATGCCTGCACCACAACCTATCCTTGATCTGGTTGAGAGGTTTGATCGGCATCGCGATTCTTATCTCTCTCCCGGCTATAATGAGACCCAGGTCCGTAGGGAGTTTATCGATCCTCTGTTCAAAGCTTTGGGGTGGGACGTTGATAATGAGAAAGGGTTCTCCGAGCAGTGGAAGGAGGTGGTCCATGAAGATGCCATCAAAGTCGGCGCCGCGACCAAGGCCCCGGACTATTCCTTTCGGTTGGGGGGGCGGAGGCTCTTTTTTCTTGAAGCCAAGAAACCCTCGATCAACCTGAAGGAGGATCC
>Ga0208279_1001936_pt1 | contig 10565 bp, 9 predicted proteins | sample AntAceMetag02UKM_FD_184766 | JGI IMG/M metagenome (GOLD analysis project Ga0208279, IMG submission 184766) | Saline lake microbial communities from Ace Lake, Antarctica - Antarctic Ace Lake Metagenome 02UKM (SPAdes) (version 2) | ecosystem: Environmental > Aquatic > Non-marine Saline and Alkaline... | reverse complement strand
TTGGTAGCGGGGGCAGGATTCGAACCTACGACCTTTGGGTTATGAGCCCAACGAGCTACCAGACTGCTCCACCCCGCGTCATGAACATGCTAACTGGGAAATGTGATGCTGTTTCTAAGTCAATATTCGGAAAATGTCAAGGAGTTTTCTCATTCAGTCCCACTGACATTATATATGTCTATCTTCCTGTCTACCCCTTTCAGCATAACCGGTCCCATATTTTCAGCCCGGACAATTTCCTTTACTTCTCTGTAGGTGTCACCGCATACAAGTATTTGCCCTTCTCTCGCAAGCTTTTCGAGTCTGGATGCAACGTTGACTGCCGGCCCCATCACCGTGTATTCTTTCTTTCTCGAAGAGCCGAATATCCCCGCCATGATTTCGCCGGTGCTTATTCCAATTCCGACTGAAATCCTCCGGCCGGGTTCAGGAATGTTGCTGTTTATCCTGTCAATCTCGGCCATCATCTCAATGGCGCATATAACGGCCCTCACTGCGTCATCTTCAAAGGTCAACGGGGCTCCGAATACACCCATAATGCTGTCACCGATATGTTTGTCGAGAGTTCCATTGTGGCTGCATATAATCGCGTCCATGGGTGAGAAATAGCGCATGTTGAGTGTCTCGCAAATCTCTTCCACGCTCAGTTTCTCGGATAATTCGGTGAATCCTCTTATGTCGCTGAAAAGTACGGTGGCCTTCAGTATTTTTGAGCTTATATGCGCCCCTTCCTTCCACATCTCAGAAAAGACCTGTTCCGAAACAAATTGTTTGAGTCTTTTTCGGAGGTTGTATTCTCTGACCTTGGCCCTGAGTTCAATGTTAAGAAATGGTTTTGTGACAAAACCGTCTATGCCCGCATTTACCGATTCAATGGCGCTTTCCATTGTGGCATATCCGGTAAGCATGATTCTCGTTACCTCGGGATTGATCTTCCCTATCTCAATTAATGTTTCCAGTCCGTCAATACCCGGCATCTTGTAATCGGATATGACTGTCTCTATCCGGTAGGGATCCTCCCTGACGATATCAATGGCACGATTGCCATCTTCCGCCAGTGATACCGCATACCCGTCCTTTTCGAGAACCTTTTTCAAGGATCTTCTCACACCTTCTTCATCATCTACAACCAGAAGACCTGTCATGATTTCCTCCTTCTGCAGGGAAGTTCCACTGACAGGATGGTTCCCACACCCCTATCGCTCTGTATTGCGATATTCCCGTCATGTTTCTTTATAATCTCATGAGAGATGTACAGACCAAGGCCTGTCCCCTCACCCGGTTTTTTTGTCGTAAAAAATGGTTTAAAGGCATCTCGCATCTCATCGGGAGACATGCCCTTCCCTGTATCGCGGCATTCAATATGAATGATGTCTTTATCCTTTTCATGCCATGTCACCAGGCTGATCCTGCCTTCTTCATCTGGAATAGACTGGATCGCGTTTCCGATGATATTTATGAATACCTGTCCCAGGTTTGCAAAGTTTCCTTCGACCTCCGGCAGATCATCATCAAGATTTTTTTCAATTGTTATTGCTGAATTCTTATACAGGCTGTGCAACACCCGCAGAGCGTCTTCTATCAGAATATTTATGTTTACCTGCTCAACATAGGTCTGTGTCTGCCGCGAAAGACCCAGAAGGCTTTTTACTATGTTGGAGGCCCTGTCAAGTTCCTTCAGGGAAAACTGGAGATCATCTATCAATTCATCACGGTCCGCGTCGTCTACATTCTTCCAATGACCGACCGTCTCAATAGATGTCTGGACAAGACTCGATGAGCTTGCAAGGGGATTGTTGAGTTCGTGCGCCGTGCCCGCAACAAGCTGCCCTATGGAAGCGAGGCTCTCAGAACGGATCAACTGCTGCTGAGTTCTGTCCTTTTCTTCAAGCGCCGCGGCAAGGGCTTTTGTTCTATTTTTGACTTTTTCTTCGAGTTCAATATTCACTTCCTGAATTCTTTCATAATTCCCGGCATTTTCTATTGCTATAGCGCCCTGGTTGGCAATCGTCTCAAGAAGTTCGATATCTTCATGCACAAACAGTTCCCCGGATTTCTTTTCTCCAAGCGCAATAATCCCTACCACTTTGCTTCTGGATATCATGGGTATCAGTATCGCGGCGCCAGTCTTGTCGAACAGGTCGGAAGTTCTATTCTTTTCAGCATCTGAAATATCGATCCTGCTGAGGGTAAACCGTCCAACAGTTTTTCGGCAGGCTTCAAAAAAATCCGCAATAGGTCGACTCTTTTCCATGCTGATCTTCGTTTTCCTGCCGAGCGAATCTCTCCTGTTGGAATGCAGTTCCATAGATTCGCTAACTCCACTATAAAGTGCAACAAAGGCTCCTTTTGTTTTTAAGGCCGACGAGATGGATTCAAGCATAAAATCGACGATTTCCTCGAGCATCAAAAGAGACGTCATGGCACCGCTCATCCGTCTCAGGGTTTCCTGGTAATCATATTTTCCTCTGAAGAATATCTTATCAACAAATCCCTGAACCTTAAGCCTTGCGGGATTAAACAGCAAAATTACTATGACAGCAAAGGCGAAAGATATTATCAATGGATGAGTATTTCCGTATTCTATGAAGAACAGGTTGGACAGATATATGGCGAGGGCATAGACAAAGGTCAGTATTCCAGTAAGAAAAAAATAGGCGCTTCCTTTCCTGATAAGCATTCCCATGTCAAGCAGGTCGTATTTCAATACACCGAATGCGAGGATTATCGCGGGTACAAAATTGAAATTGCCCATAGGGTAAATATCAAGTCCGCTGATGGGGAGTGCGTTCATCAGGATAAGCAACCCGCTCAGACCAAAGCCAATAAATACATATTTTATTCTGTTTCTTTCGCTGTTCCCTTCCGCTCTTTTCATGCCAAGAAAGAGGGTTATGATACAGTAGAGGGCGGCAATTCCTCCAATAATTGAAAAAACGTAATAGACAGGACCCGCCTCGGCAATCATACCGAAAGTAAACCGGCGCAGTCCGGTAATGAAGAATTCGGTCTGTGTGAAGGGAAGAAGAGAGATACTGTAAAGATAAGCTGTTATTTCAAGCCATCTCCTGTTTTTGATTCGAAGGAACGAATGGACAAAATGGATATAAACCGGCGTGACGAAAACAAAAAACATATAGGCCAGCCTGTCAAGCCTGAGGGCGAGGGACTGATCGGCAAGGAATGATACCTGGGCGATATCAAGATCAATCAAGGCGCCGAGAAAGCATATGATTGCAAAGAGGTTGTTGGTGGAGTTTGTCTTTCCTCGGAGAATGGAGAAAAGGGCCAGAAGGAAAAATACGATAAAGCCGATAACAGGGAGAACAATATAGGAATATGATTCCCATAAAAGGATAGAAGACACAGTCAGACCCCCCCCTCATACATATATAATCATTCTAAAACACGAATACCGCCGCGGCGACAACGGATGTATGGCCAGAGCTTTTTACTATTGCTGATTGCGTGACGTTTCTTGTTCTTACAATCTTGCCGCTTATCTTGAAGATTTCCTCTTTTTCGTCCCAGCTTGCGTCTATATCAAAGTCGATGCCAAGCGTTGTGGCAAGCATGCCAGCCGCGAGATCTTCAGCATAGTCTCCGGCTTCTCTCGATGTCTGCCCAAAGGCGTGGTGTTCACTGATGTACCCATATGCGCTCCTGTCAGCCGGAATCGCGCACCCTACTGACGCCGCTATAAGTCTCCTCGGTTCGTCACTGCTGTTACGGCTCATAACGCAGTAGGTTATATCGCCCGGCTGCAGTTCATGCAAACCCTTGCTGTGTGATATTACCTTGCAGCCAGGTGGAAGAATGCTCGATACCTGTACCAGGTTACATTTTTCTATACCTGCATCCCTCAGCGCCAGCTCGAAAGCATGGAGTTCCTCTTTATGAGAACCGACCCCCCTGGTAAAAAAGATTTTCTTGGGTGCAAAATTGCTCAATTGGTATTCTCCTTCGGTAAATTTGCGCCGTATTTACGTGTCCATCCGATTAATATATCCCATTATCCTGTACGCGAGTCTGGCCGCCGTGAAGTCGGGGGCAACTGTTCCCGGAATCGGACAAAGTTCAACTATGTCAAAACCTCGAAACGTACAGTGTTCAGAAACTCCCCTGATCAGGCGGATCAAGTCATTCCAGAGGATACCGCCTGGTTCCGGCGTGCCTGTAGCCGGCATAATCGACGGGTCCAGGACATCAAGATCAAGGGTGAGATACACCTCTTCCGATAAATTCGCACAAATGGTTTTTACCGGATCCGGGTCGTCTTTTATAAAGTCAGCCGAGTAGGTACTGACCATATTCATCTCAATGAAACGCGCCTCCTCCAGACTCATGCTTCTGACTCCGGCCTGAACCAGCGGACACATCTCAAATACCCTTCTGCCGACGGAAGCATGGCTGAAGGGGGTGTTCTGATAAGAATCTCTCATGTCGGCATGAGCATCAAGCTGAAGCACCGATATGGAAGGATATTTTTCCTTCACAGCCTGAACCGCGCCTGTGGTGATGCTGTGTTCCCCGCCGAGAATAACCGGTATCTTGTCGGATGAAAGTACCCTTGCAACCTCTTCGCGAACTACTCTTACCATTGCTTCCGGGCCACTCGCGTCCACCTCAATTGATGGCATGGTGTGTATTCCGGAGAGATATGTCTCAACGCGCAACTCCTCATCATAGAGTTCCATATTGCAGGACGCATCGAGAATGGCGGCGGGGCCACTTCTCGACCCTGCCTGATATGTAGAGGTAAGATCATAGGGAACTGGTATCACTACAAATTTCGCGTCTTCAAGGTTCGGGTTTCCAGCGTCTATTCCACCGAAATTCATAAGATTCTCCAAATTATCGAAAATGACCGGGGCAAAAATCAATATGAGGGTGCGCCACTTTTCATCACAAATTCGCCGTCATCGTATAACAGATACGAATAATGGGTAATCCAGTCACCAAGGACGACAAAGGTCTTCTCCCGGTTGTGTATTACGTGCCGCTCCAGCGTAGGGCAATGACAGTGACCCACCACAACTGCGTCAATGCCTTGTTCAAACTTTTCATCAGCAAACGCGCTCATTCTTTCGGCAAGTCTGTTTGAGGATTGTTCCCCGGCGTTCCCGCTTCTGCTTATTCTCGAAAATATACTGGAGACACGCCACAGAAACGATGATGGTATTAATTTCTGTATCTCGTAAAACAGCCTGCTTCTGAGAACCCTGCGCAATAAAAGGTATGTCGTGTTGGAATCATCCACAGTATCACCATGAGACACAAACAACTTCACCCCGTCCAGATCGATTATGGCCGAATCTGGATATACATTGATGCCATATTGAGCGAAATAGTCATCAAGAAAGAAATCATGATTGCCTTCAAAAAACGAGATGTTCGTCCCTGACTTTTTTATTTCCATCAGTTTTCCGATAATATCGTAAAAACCGGGATAAACACGCTCATTATCGGAAAACCAGAAGTCGTAGAAATCACCTACAATGAAAAGTTCGTCTGCATCACCTATTATGGAATCAAGAAAGCGAATCAGATAGCGATAACCTTCACTGACACTGCCATTCAAGTGGGCATCGGAGATAAACACTGCTTTCATAGTCCCCGCCTCTCGATTTATCCCTCTACAGCATCCCCGGCAAGCTGCTCCGAATTCCTGAACATGGTATCGATTTCCTCTTCACTCATCCCGGCTCCGCTTGCGATCCTGACTGCCATTTCCCTGCTAACAAGGTCCCGGGGTGAGTGGGCGTCAGTATTGAGTATCAGTTTTGCACCGGATATTCGCGCGAGCGCGGCCACATGGCCATTGGTCAGACTGTGGCCATGTCTTGCAGATATCTCCAGAAATACCCCGTTCCCGGCGGCCAGTTCAGCCTCTTCTTCGGTAATCAGTCCGGGATGCGCGAGGATGTCAATGGGAGCTTTCAATGCAGCAAGGTTTGTGCCCGGCATAACCGGCTCCACAATAGTTTCCCCATGAACCACTATGATTTTCGCGCCCAGCTGCCTTGCTTCCACGGCGAGTGAAGTGATGTGGTTCGGGTGAATATGTGTAAGTTCAACTCCGGGAATAGCTATTATGGGACAGACGTCTGATATCTTCTCGCAGACCTTTACAATCCTCGGAATAATAAAATCCATATTTGAATGGTCAACATGGTCGGTTATCGCAATCACTCTGTAACCACTCGCTACAGCCATCCTTGCCAGCTCTGAGGGGACCAGCTCGCCGTCACTGAAGATGGAATGTGTGTGTAAATCGATCATGTACAGTACCCTTGTTTGTTGGTAATTGCAGTCTGATAAACTCCCGTGTTGTCTATCAGATTTAAAAATCAAGGTCAATCCAAGAAACGTTGAAGCAAATTTGATTTACTGTTATACACTCCCTACAATATTTAATAGCGACTACTCGCGTATTCAAACTGAAGGAGTCGAATGAAAAGGCTAAGTCAGCAAGAAGAAATAACTCATACACCTTGCTTGTCCTATTGCTTGTTTTCTGTGTTGTGTCAAAGCTTACATAACACGTTATGCGTGCTTCAACACGCCTTGAAAACAAACAAAATTACGGCGCAATCTGTATAACTTATTTATTCTTGATTCCTAAAGGACAGCTCTGGAATCATTAGCAAGGGATTCAGGTTTAATTGTAAAAGGTCAATTGGGTAAAATACAGAATGAACAATATCGTCAACAGATACATCCTCAAAGAGATATCAATTCCGTTTTTTATGATCATCTTTGTGCTCACCTTCGCCCTCCTTATGGGTCGAATCCTGCAACTAATGGATTTTATGGTAAATAAGGGAGTAGCCTTTACGGATATAGCGAGTCTGGTTATTTATCTGATGCCTTCATTTCTCATAATTACCATCCCTGTATCTCTTCTCATCTCAATCCTTATGGGCCTGGGAAGGCTTTCACGTGACAATGAAATCATTGTGCTGAAATCATCAGGGCTGAGTCTGTACCAGCTTGCGCCGCCGGTTGTATTCGTAACTTTGTGCGCTTTTCTGATAACAGCAATTACAGGTTTTTTTCTCATTCCCTACGGGAACCTCGCGACCAAAAACCTCCTGTTCGACATAGCGAGGCAGAAGGCAAGTATCGGCATCAAAGAACGCGTATTTAATGACGACTTCACAGACCTTATTATTTATGCGGATGAGATTCCACCAGACGGAGATTACATGAAGGGCGTATATATATCAGATAACCGAATGTTGAAAGAACCAACTACGATTGTCGCGCAACGGGGATATCTTATCTCAAATCCGGAATCCATTCAGGTAACCCTGAGGTTGACGGATGGAAGTATCCACACGACAAACACGGATTTAACAAACTATAAAAAGATTGATTTCAGTTCTTATGACATTAATCTCAATCTGTCGGAGTCAATTGGAGTCGAAAACAACCGAATTGAAAAGGACAACAGGGAGATGTCACTTACGGAACTGATCAGAAAAAGTAGAGACCAGGACCTTGATAAGCCTGCCCTGAAAGATTTAATCATTGAAATCCACAAAAAGTTCACCATACCATTTGCGTGCATTGTTTTTGGTATAATCGGAATTCCGCTGGGCATTTCAAAACACAGAAGCGGAAAATCAAGAGGGTTTGTTATAGGTCTTACTGTTATTTTGACCTATTATATCATCCAACTCGCTGGGGAGGCATTGGGTGAAACCGGCAGTCTCTCTCCGGTAACAGGCGCATGGATGTCTAACGCAATACTCGGTGCCACAGGTATTTACATGCTGATAATGGCCGCGAAAGAACGACCTCTTATTCCACCTGATTACATCCGACACATCGGAACATGGATACAGAAATGATTACCCTCGACAAATATATCCTCAAAGAATTTAGCAAGATATTTGCTTTGATACTTGTCTCTCTTATAGGACTGTATCTGATCGCGGACTTTTTCGAACGTATAAGAATGTTCCTGAGCAATCACGCCACTCTGGGTCAAATGGTGTCTTATTCACTCTTGAGTATTCCAATGATACTTTCACAGATGACCCCGGTTGCGGTGCTGCTTGGGACACTCCTTTCATTCGGAATCCTGTCGAAGAACTGTGAGATAACGGCCATGAAGGCAAACGGAATAAGTCTCTATCGCATATCACTTCCAGTAATTATATTGTCCTTTGTGGTCTGTATTGCAGTGTTCCTGCTGAGCGAAGTCATAACGCCATACACAAATCAAAAGGTCAAACATATCAAATTTGTGGAGATTCAAAAGAGGGATGGACTGGGGAGTTTCAAACAAAACCAGGTCTGGTACAGAGGCAAAAACGGAATATACAATTTTTCCATGTTTGATCCCCGGACAAATACACTCAAGGGGATAAAGGTCAGTCTCTTTGACCGGGAAATGAATCTCTATAAAAAGATAGACGCAAAGGAGGCGAAATGGGAAAATGACGGGTGGGTATTCAGAGACTTGCTCGTAACAACCTTTCCCGAGGGGGGCTTTCCATCACTTGAAAAGGAACCTTCAAGAATTATCGATCTACCGGAAAGACCAGAGGATTTTATGGCTGTACAGAAGGACACAGACGAAATGGGTTTGGTCGAATTGAGCAGTTTTATAAAAAAGATAAGTACTGAGGGATATGACACCATCACATACCGGACAGACATGCATGGAAAAATTGCGTTTCCACTGGTAAGTGTTATTCTCGCTATACTTGGTATCTCTTTTTCCTTGAAGTCGGAGAGGAGTGGCGGTATTTCACAGGGCATAGGAACCGGGATTATAATCGGGTTTTCATACTGGATTGTCTTTGCCTTCGCCATATCCATGGGACGAGCCGGAACCATACCACCGATGTTAGCGGCGTGGGCTGCGAACCTCATACTCGGCTTCGCAGCCCTGATTATGTTTATCCGCGTAAGAACGTAATCAGTAACACGCAACCTGAAACCTGCAACCCGTCTATGTTCCCATCTCCCAGGAGTTGAGGTACTTCTCCTGTTCAGCCGTCAGCGTATCTATCCTGACATTCAGCGATTCCAGTTTTAATCGCGCTATCTCTTTGTCGATATCTTCGGGCACACCGTAGACTACATTGTCCAACTCACTCCCGTGTATTACGAGATACTCGGCGGCGAGGGCCTGGTTGGCAAAACTCATATCCATGACACTTGAAGGATGCCCCTCAGCGGCGGCAAGGTTTATCAGCCTCCCCTCCCCCAGGATATATACGTGATTCCCATTTTTCAGCGTATATTCGTCAATAAACTTCCGTATCCTTCCGGTATATTCGGAAACTTCCTTCAGACCATCTATATCCAGTTCAACATTGAAATGGCCGGAGTTTGACACAATAGCCCCATCTTTCATTTGTAGAAAGTGTTCCTTGCGGATGACATTGATATCCCCGGTCAGTGTGCAGAAGAAATCTCCCAACTCGGCCGCCTCAGCAATCGGCATGACCCGGTAGCCGTCCATAACCGCCTCCAGGGCACGAAGGGGATCGACCTCTGTCACAATAACATTTGCACCCATCCCGGAGGCCCTCATCGCAAGCCCCCTTGAACACCAGCCATATCCACAAATGACAAAGGCGGAACCCGCTATCAGTCTGTTTGTGGCCCTTATAATTCCATCGAGGGTGCTTTGCCCGGTGCCATATCTGTTGTCGAACATGTGCTTTGTGTTCGCGTCATTCACCGCCACCAGCGGAAAACGCAGAACCCCTTCATTGGCCATCGACTTCAGCCGTATAACACCTGTGGTTGTTTCTTCAGTTCCACCAATAATCCCGTCTATAAGATCCTGGCGGTCTGAATGTATAGTCGAGACAAGATCGGCACCGTCGTCCATCGTTATCGTCGGTTTTGCATCCAGCACCGAATTGATATGCTTATAATATGTAGTGGTATCCTCAGCATTGATTGCATGCACGGCAATATCCTGATATTTTACGAGATAGGCGGCAACATAATCCTGCGTACTCAGAGGATTTGAAGCGCACAGGGAGAGTTCGGCGCCTCCCACCTTCAGGGTTTCCATGAGGCTGGCTGTCTCTGTCGTAACATGGAGACATGCGCCCAGCCTGACACCCTTCAGGGGTTTTTCCTTTTCAAATCTGTTCTTTATACTGTTTAAAACCGGCATGCTCTTGTTAGCCCAGTCAACGCTCGATTTTCCCTCTTCAGCCAGCTTAATATCTTTAATATCGTAATCCATTTTTTCTCCTGATGTATTCTGGTAATATCCCTCCTGTACAGGGACACACATATCGGTACCGGTTTCCACTAAAGCCATAGCTGAATCCCGATCTCTATTTTTCGTTACCTGCTTCTTTTTTCAGCCTTTCCGCGAGATCTGTTTTTTCCCACGCATAATCGTCCATAAACAGGGTCTTTGATATCTTCCTGTAAACATCCCCACTGAGTAGTCCGAAGCCCTCAACCATTCCCTTTGGTGTAAAATCGAAGACTTTTTCCACAAGGACAGACAACTTTTCATCCGAGATAACTCCTGTGCCAAACGTGTTAACATAAATAGACATGGGCTTAGCCATGCCTAT
>Ga0208279_1001932_pt1 | contig 10590 bp, 10 predicted proteins | sample AntAceMetag02UKM_FD_184766 | JGI IMG/M metagenome (GOLD analysis project Ga0208279, IMG submission 184766) | Saline lake microbial communities from Ace Lake, Antarctica - Antarctic Ace Lake Metagenome 02UKM (SPAdes) (version 2) | ecosystem: Environmental > Aquatic > Non-marine Saline and... | reverse complement strand
CTGCCGGAACCACAAAAACACATTGCACTTGAGTATGTGCGTCAACAAGTGGATGTAATTAATAAAGCGATAGGTCATGAAGCTTCAAAAAAACATGCGGAAATGAAATCAAAGATTATAAAAAAGTAGTTTTAGTTTGTTAAGATTTTGTTCGTGACACTTATTGCATAACAACAAATTAAAACTTACATTTATTTGAAATATAATATACAAAAGCATAAGCAACTAAAATATAATTAATAAGTTCAAAAAAAGTAGATAAATAGAGCATATGGATAAAAACTATTACGGAAATTTTGGAGTAGGCAATGGCTAGAGCTGACTTGCTTATCGCCCTAGTAAAATATGGAATAGCTGGAGACAAGATCCGTTTTCAAAAGGTTGTTGAGTCGATCATTGCAGAAGAACGAGCGATAAAACATACAATATTGGCTGATAAACTCGAAGCTCTGTTACATTCCTATCCACTACCTAAACCTATTATCAATGGTAATTCTATATCGGATAATCGAATTAATAATTTTGTAAACGAAGTTATTCCCGAACGAAAAATTTCTGACCTAATATTGCCAAAACCTGTAATTGAAATCGTAAATGAAGTTGTTCAAGAACAACATCGATTTGACCTTCTTCGATCATATAATTTAGAACCACGTAACCGATTACTTCTTATTGGTCCACCAGGAAATGGTAAAACATCATTGGCAGAAGCAATTGCCGAATCATTAATGGTTCCATTATTAGTAGTCCGGTATGACGGTGTTGTAGGAGCCTATCTTGGTGAGACAGCTTCTCGTTTGCGAAGATTGATGGAATATACTGCTACTCGGAAATGTGTTCTATTCTTTGATGAATTCGAGACATTGGGTAAGGAACGTGGTGATACTCATGAAACCGGGGAAATCAAACGGGTTGTCAGTTCCTTGTTACTTCAGATTGATTCTTTACCTAGTCACGTGGTCGTAATTGGGGCCACTAATCACTCTGAGCTTCTTGATCGTGCTGTTTGGCGACGATTTCAAATTAGAATGGTATTGCCTAAACCAACAGGTGCAAGGCTGGCTGATTGGTTTGCAAAGTTCGAAAGAAGAATTGATGTTCCACTTGGTTATTCACCAGAAACTATAGCGAAAAAGCTTTACGGTATTAATTTCGCCGAAGCCGAGGAATTCGGTACTAGCATATATCGTAATTATGTTCTCGAACAACCTGATTCTAATATGAAATCAATTGTTAGTCGCTCTCTAAAAACATGGACTGCACGCTCGGCCAAAACGAAACAACAAAATGGAGACAATGATTAATGCCGGATAGACCATTATTTCTATTTCCTTCTCCCGAACGTGCAGATAGAGATAAATTATCCTCAGGTCCTGGAAGAACTTATACACCTACTCACCGTAGACAAGGAGAAAGGGTTACTCCAAAATTTCGCCATCTCCAAGAAGCTTGGGATGCCCGACATATTGAAATTCAACGGACAGCTGCAGGAGTTGATCCAGAACAAGTATTAGTTATAGAAATAATTGGAAGTATAGATAACTTTGCCAATGCAATTAAAATGATTGAAGGATTCGAATGGATGGGGGAAATAGAAGTTGAAGATATATCACCAGACATAGATTTCTATAATAAAAACAATCCCGAAAAAGAACTTCGTGGTCGTCTTTTTCTGGTCATGGCAAATCAACAGGCACTTCGAGAATTGCTCTCATTGTGGAACCTTTATAAGAGAGATGAAAATTTGCCTTTCGCTCGTGGCTATGCAAGATTCCGAAAAGTTTTCCTTTGCCTGTATGATATCAGACGATGGGATGTACAAGATCGGCTTTACGAAACCGGAGTTTTGGATGTGTGGGCCGAAGACCTTATGAATTTCCCAGATCAGGCGGTCCGTGTGGAAATCGAACTTTGGTATCGTAATTCTGAAAATAAACGGCAAGCTTCAGAGCAACAAATTACTTCATTGATTGAGAATCTTGGCGGTAGGGTTAGTTCAAGATGTATTCTTCCAGAAATTTCCTATCACTCAATTTTAGCAGAATTACCTAGGAGATTTGTCCAACAGGTGATCGAACACGCTGATGTAGATTTAGTTAAATGTGATAATGTTATGTACTTTAGGCCCATGGGCCAATTGGCAACAGGTAAGACACCTGTTGAAGGTGATTTAATCGATTTTGATATATCCGATGATCAAGATATACCTGTAGGTGATCCAATTGTTGCTATTTTTGACGGTCTCCCTTTGGCAAATCATAGCTTGCTAGCGGATCGTTTAGTGATAGATGATCCTGATGATTACGCAGCAAATTATACTGTTAGTGATCTGACACATGGAACGGCAATTAGTTCCCTGGTTGTTCAGGGTGATTTAAGCTACGGAGAAAATCCATTACCTCGGCCTGTTTACGTTCGACCAATAATGACACCTATTGTTTGGATTAACTCCTCTCGTCCTGTTCAAATACCGACAGATGTTCTTGTTGTAGATCTTATTCACCGATCGGTTCGCCGATTATTCGAAGGTGATGATTTGGATGGCCCTGCGTCACCGAATATTAAAATAATCAACCTTTCGATAGGTGATCGAAGCTGTCAATTTATTCATGCGATGAGTCCACTTGCTCGCCTACTTGATTGGCTCAGCGTAAAATACAATATTCTCTTTGTAATTAGCGCTGGAAACCACCTTGAAAATATTGAAACAGATATTTCAACAAATGATTTTAAAAGACTTAATAATGATGACCGCGAAGAGCTTTGTGTCAATAAACTATATGAACATGCACGCAACCGGAGGTTACTCTCTCCAGCTGAGAGTATCAACAATCTCTCTATCGGGGCTCTCCACAGTGATAACTCAAATGTGATTCATGCTGACAATACCTCAAATATATTTTCTAGTGATCTTCCTAGCCCAGTGTCTGCATTCGGTGGCGGATATCGTCGATCTATGAAACCAGATTTTATATATGAGGGTGGTCGAATCCTATACAATTTACCTCCTGAACCAAACGCAAATGCTATCCTCAAATCACGCACTTATCGATTACCTCCTGGTATTGAAGTTGCTTCACCTAGTGACAATCCAGGGGACATCAATAAAACTGCATATTGTTGTGGTACTAGTAATTCCGCCGCTCTTGTAAGTAGAGAATTAAGTATTTGTCACGACACTTTATTAGAAATATTCGATGAACAAGTACCTGGCTTTGATTACTTGCCATATATTGCGCCATTACTAAAAGCAATGATAGTTCATAGTTGTTCTTGGAATGATATTGGGGAACGCCTAAAAAATATTTTGGAAACTGATGATAATGGTCAACAAATCAGCAATTGGGTAAGCCGTTGGCTTGGTTATGGTGTTCCAGATTGTTCGAGGGTTTTGGACTGTACGGGACAACGTGTATCAATACTTGGATTTGGTCATCTTAATGATGGAGAGGGTCACGTTTTTTCTCTTCCACTTCCTCCATCATTGGCCTCTCAACGGATTCTGCGAAAACTAACCGTAACATTAGCATATTTTTCTAAAATTGCATCAGGTACACAGAAGTATCGAATTTCCAATCTCTGGTTTGATGTTGACGGAGTTCCTCTTACTTCCCACAGGCAGGACGCCGATTGGCGCACTGTAAGGCGTGGAACCGTTCAACATGAAATATTTACAGACGACAGAGCAGTCCCCTTTGGAGATGGTGATTTAGTGAAGATTAAAGTCAATTGTAAAAAAGACGCTCGCAAAATGGAGGATCCAGTCAGTTATGGTTTAGCAGTTTCACTTGAAGTAGCAGAAGGCATTGATATGCAAATATATGACGAGGTTCGCACTCGGATCGCACCTGTTGTAGAGATTTTTGCAGGAGGTGGTCAGTAGATGAAACTTCAAATACATCAAAAAATTAATCATTTTTACAATTTCATTATTAAAAATGTAGCCGTATAGGAATAAAGCCGTTATCCGCCAGGTCACGAGTCCTTGTGATAAGAATTGTTAGCAAAACCAATGGAGAATAAGTACTTATCCATTATTTGGCATTTGATAGATAATTAAGGTTAGGCGAATAATAACATTTTTGTGGAGTGGACAATGACAAATATAATATATATTGCAACAAGTTTAGATGGATTTATTGCCACCAGAGGCGGAGGAATTGAGTGGCTTAACGAGATACCGAATCCAAAATTCCAAACAGAAGCCTTTCTCAGCTTTGTTCAACATTGATTATGTGGCGGCTTCGCGCCACATCAATACTTAACCGTTATATGAAACAAACATAAAGTTAAACCACACAAGGAGAAACATTATGAGCAAAGAAAAAAATTATCGATTTAAAGTGCATTTTAGAATTCTAATTGTTTTAATAGTCATGTTAGTATCAGTATTAAGCACAGTAATTGCACTTCCGTTAGCAAAGCTATTAAATTTAGATTTATCAGAATTACAAGGTTCAGGATTTAATCCAACGATCAAAACATTAACTGTAATCGTACTTTACGCCTCATTTCAGTTTTTGTTAATTTGGCTAGTTATGCGTTTGGCCCATAAAAAATCAATAAAAACATTAGGTTTTAATGGACCAATTCTTAAACCTTTACTATTTGGAACAGCTATTGGCGTTCTAATGCAAGCTATTATGTATGGGCTATATTCTATGTTTAGTAGTGGAGCAAGCTTTAACTTAAGTATTCCGGCTGATGTTAATATTTTAGCACTTATTGGCTATTTACTGTTAAATATTCTATTCCTATTAACCTTAAATTCTTTAAAAGAAGAGTTGGTATTTAGGACATATCCGATTGAACAATTTGATGACCATCCTAATTTAATGATACCTTTATTGGTGCTGGTTTCTCTTGTATTTGCGGCAGTACATCATGTACTGGAACCTTTTACGTTAGACGCTTTTGCATCCCGATTTTCTATTGGTTTATTATTATCATTTGTATTTTACAGGTGGAGGTCAATCTGGCTTATATCAGGAGTACATAATGGTTTAAACCTATTGTCTGATTTAACAGGAGGAAATTATAAAGTGGGTGGTTTATTTGATCTTAATGTGGAAACAGATCCATCAATAACTATGCGCACGGTTATTTATGTTGCTGTTGCCATTATTTTTATTCTACTTTTTAACTATATCTGGAAAAGAGAGAAACAGACCAACAAGTTAATCTTTAATATAAAGCATCCTGAAATAACTTAAATATAGCTCAAAATTTGACTCTTACATAAGCAATATAGTCAATCCGGTAAGGTGATAATGATTATGTGGCAGCGCAGCGCCACGCCACATCAATACTTAACCGTTATCAAAACCAATTGAGGATAGATACTAATTCTCTTATCCCGCGTTTGAAAGATAATTAACTTTAGGCTGGTAACAACACAAGCCAACAGCAATAATTTCAGAACTGTTGGAGGATACACTTTTGGGAACTTGGATTAGTCATCGAAATGGGAGTGCATTATGCCGGGAGTAGAAGGACGGGTGGCGCTGGTAACGGGTGCAGGGCGTGGAATCGGGCGGGTGGCGGCGAATCTGCTGGCCTCGCGCGGTGCACGGGTGATGGCCGTTGCGCGCAGCGAGAATGAATTGCAAATGCTGGGCCTGGACTACGTTGTGGCGGATCTGGGTACAGCTGACGGCTGTGCACTTGCAGTGAAGGAAACACAGGATCGCCTGGGGCCGGTAGCGATCCTGGTGTGCAATCACGGTATTGGTTCGGCCCATGAGCGGGTGATCTGGGAGCAGGAGCCGGAGCTCTGGCGCGAAACGATGCGCATCAACCTGGATGGTCCTTTTTTCCTGTCACAGGTAATTGTCAAAGACATGATTGAACAGGGTTACGGCCGGCTTGTGTTCACAAGTTCGACGGCCGGACAGGTGGCGGAATACGCCTGCAGCGCTTACAACAGCTCAAAACACGGTCTGCTGGGCCTGATGCGCTCGGTTGCCCAGGATGCAGGGCCGCACGGCGTGACTTCCAACGCGGTACTGCCCGGCTGGGTGCGAACACAAATGGCTGAGACTTCGGCCAAAGCCGAAGCCGAGCAGCGTGGTATTACCCCGGACGAGGTGTGGACGGAAAGAGCTGCGTTGTACCCGGCGGGCCGGGTGGTGACTCCCGAAGAAGTGGCCGAGGTGATCGTCTTCCTGGCATCCGAAGAATCCAGTGGCGTCAACGGGGAAGCGATAACCGTAGCCCTTGGAAGCATCTGGTGAAAATGAAATCTCCAGACGGACGGATGGCTCGACCATTAAAAAAAGTATGGTGTGGCGCGTGGCTTTTAGCACGTGCCTAACCGCACATTCTCGAAGCAAATAGCTGCCTAAAAAAATCCAGACCGACGCAAAAAACGTGCGGCTGATTTTGTCGTTAGTAGTTAAATCTTATAATATAGCCGACTAGGTATTGAGCCGTTATCCGCCAGGTCGCAGGTTCGATTCCTGCCGGGCCCACTTTCCCACCCCTTATTTTCCACTAAAACTGTATACCGCACTGGAACTGAACCTGTAACCATTTGGTCACAGGTTCGAATCCTACAGGACCCATAAAGAAGATCCTAATAACAAGCATCCTTTGTACTTGGAGGGCTTGTTTTTAAATTCGATTATGGTTTATGATAAAAGTAGTTATCAGAACCAATGGAAGATAACTAATTATCCTTTTATCCCGCATTTGAAAGATAATTAACGTTGAACTAAGCGCTTCGCGCAGGGGGAAAAGCAGGCGAAGACTCACACTTTAACCCATTCCAATATTAGACTCTCAGGCTATATTTCCTATTAGACAACTCATCATCTAATAGGAGGTAAAGCTATGACTGCTTTAAGAGAACGCATGATCGAGGACCTGCAGCTGCACGGATATGCGGATAAGACGCAAGAATCTTATCTGCGTGCTGTCCGCCAGCTGTCCATCCATTGTAAAAAACCTCCAGACCAAATCACAGAGAATGAACTGCGGGGATATTTCCTCTATCTAAAGAACGAGAAAGGTGCTTCTCGAAGTTCCTGCAGGGTAGCTTTGTACGGCATCAGATTCTTCTATCTGAAGACCTTGCAGAAGGAATGGCCTGCTCTGGATCTGATCCGGTTTCCACCTGAAAAAACGCTGCCGGTAGTGCTCAGCGTAGACGAAGTGGGCCGGGTGCTTTCCAGGGTCCGGCTTCCGAAATACCGGGTCTGTCTGACCACTATTTATTCCTGCGGATTGCGCATTCTTGAGGGCGTCACCTTGAAAACCGAGAATATTGATGGGGAGCGCAAACAGCTGCATATCAAGAAAGCCAAGGGGGGAAAAGATCGCTATGTTCCTCTGCCCGAGCGAACGCTGGAGATGCTGCGCGATTTTTGGGGCACACACCGCCATCCCACTTTTCTCTTTCCAGCCAAAACTCCTCAGGGTATATCTCCTTCTATATCGAAGAAATCCATGAACGCGAGCAGTGTCCGTCGAGCTCTTCTGGCTGCGCTGGAGGACAGTGGTGTTCAAAAACACGCCACTGTCCATACCCTGCGCCATTCCTATGCCACTCACCTGCTGGAAGCCGGGATCAATTTACGGGTCATTCAATCTTATCTGGGACACAGTTCTATCCAGAGCACATTGGTGTACACTCACCTGACTCAAAAAGCCCAATCCCCGGCCGTGGAAGCCATCAATGTTATCTTGAATGACCTTACGTGGTAGAGCTGGCTGATATCTTCCAGCAGCAGGGAAACCAATATCGCACAAAATATGGAGAACGGATGCTGCCCAGCCACCTGCAGGCAATGCGGGATGTGGAGTGCTGCCGTACCGTCGCTCTGGGCGGGCATGTTTATTCCTGTCCCGAGTGTGAAGAAGTCCAATATCAGTACCATTCCTGCCGCAACCGACACTGCCCGAAATGTCAGGGGCGAAAAGGGGAGGAATGGCTGGAAAAACAGCAGGACAACCTGCTTCCCGTTCCCTACTTTTTGCTGACCTTCACCCTGCCAGATGAATTGAGAATCCTGGCTCGCAGTCAGCAGCGCCTGTTCTACAGCACTCTCTTTCGCACCTCCGCGGCAGCTGCCAAGAGACTGGCTCTTGATCCCAAATATGTTGGAGGACAGATCGGCATGGTGGGAGTTTTGCACACCTGGGGAAGGGATCTGACGTTTCATCCCCATGTGCACTACCTGGTTCCCGCAGGAGGTATTGGTGAAGATGGGGAATGGCTTCCGGTCAGGAACAATTTTCTATTTCCGGTGAAGGCCCTGTCAAAGATCTTCAGAGCAAAATTCCGCGACGCGCTGCAGGAAGAAGACTGTTTTGAAGATATCCCCTCTCAGGTTTGGAAAAAGGACTGGGTGGTGCACTGCCAGCAAGTTGGACGCGGTCTTGGCGCCCTGAAATATCTGGCTCCTTACATTTTTCGAGTGGCCATCAGCAACCGCCGTATTGTACGTTTTGATGGTGAAAAAGTCACCTACCTCTACAAACCACACGGCACGAAAACATTCAAACGCTGCACTCTGGCCGCGGAGGAGTTTATCCGCCGTTTCCTGCAGCATGTGCTGCCCAGAGGCTTTGTCAAAGTCCGCTATTATGGCTTTCTCAGTTCCGCCGTTCGCCCAAAACTACTCTCTCTTCGTATCCAGCTGAAAAATCTCTATTCACACCTTCTAGAGCAAGCTCAACAAGCTGACGAGGATAATCCAGATATGTCTGAGAAACACCCTGCATGCTGTCCTTCTTGTGGGTGCAGGATGCTGCTCCAGGGATCCATTCCCAGAAACGGACGTAGCCCGCCATGAAATCTTTTTCTGCCTTGAACAACTTTTATTTATCTGGCATTGGAAAATTCCTGGCCAGCTCATTTATTCCTGCATTATGGGGAACCAGGCACCAAAACTCGACACCAACCATGTTCGCCTGGGGGAAACTATTATCATTCTCTTGCAAAAATACGGCATCTTTGGGTACACTACAGGTATTGATCAGCTGAGAGACCCTCAAGCAAACTCCAAACAGAAACCTTTCTCGGCTTTGTTCAACCTTGATTATGTGGCGGCTTTGCGCCACATCAATACTTAACCGTTAGGCTTTTGTTTAGATTTTCTAAAGGAGGTGTATTCTCTAATTATATTTTTGCTATATTATTCTATGAAAGGAGATAAATGATGAAAATCCGCCCTATCTTCATTGTGAACTCCATCGTCGCCACTGTGTTCGGACTTGGCTTCATGTTCATCCCTGGTTTCATATTCGGTTTGTTGGGATTTTCCACTGAAGCCGATGGCCCTCTCGCAATGCGCTTTTTTGGGATAATGGTTTTGGGAGTCGGAGTACTGACATTCAGTGCTCGGAATTCTCCGGATAACATTTCCCGGAAAGCTATTGTACTATCTCTGTTCACCATCTACACTTTGATGCCCATATTTCATTTTTGGACAATATTTGGACTCGGTAAAGGAAACATCATGCTTTGGTCTGTCATTGTCCTCCATGGAATATTTGCTATCCTTTACGGAATATCCATATTTAAAAAAACATAAAGTCTATCATGATTTTCAAGCCTAACCCCCGCTGCATGTGACCGCCTGCGGCGGCGGGAACGCGGCCGCTCAAAGCCAGCCATGAATCTGGTCGGCCGTCACCAAAGGCCAACCCGGCGGCACATGAGCTCATCCGTTAGGCAGCTAGGGACAAAAGCATGAGTCTTGACTTGTTTTCTATAGCACTGTCGCTTGCGATATTGGCTTCAGCCGTTGGGGCCATCCTCGCCCGTTACTATTCGAAGGGTCCCCTTACCTTCAATGTCCTCAAACCTCTGACAACGTCACTCATCCTCATCATGGCCCTGTCCTCGCTTGCCGGGTCGAGGACCCAGTACCAAATCCTGATTGCGGTTGGGCTCCTGTTCTCTCTGGCGGGTGACATCTTCCTGACGCTTCCACCTCAACACTTTGTTCGAGGGGTCTTGAGCTTTTCGGCTACTCATGTCCTGTATTTCCTTGCCTTCGCAGCCGTTTCAGGGATCGCCCTCATTCATCCGCTCACACCCGTTCTTGTTCTCATCGCCGTAGCACTTGCGGCCCTAATCTGGCGCGGTGTCAAACCTTCCCTCCGCATACCCGTGCTGCTGTACACGGCGATTATTACTGGAACGGCCACACAAGCCGCAGGCGCTGCGTTTGCACTGAGGACTACCAGTATCACCACAGCGGCAGCAGGTGCGCTCTTGTTCTTTATTTCGGACGCTATGCTTGCGACAGATCGCTTCAGGCTGTCGTTTTCTTCTGCAAGAGCAGTAGTGCTTTCATTCTATTGGCTCGGCCAGTTTCTGATTGCAGTATCAACAAGACTCTAGTATCCAGCTGCCTAACATCTCGATGGATAGGACCGGGGATGCTGAGCGATTTTGGCGTGATTGTTGTATGCTCAGGGTGAGTTGGGCGCAGGGTGGTGGATCAGCTCAAGGGCGTTATGCTGGAATTGGAAAATGTTAGGGAAAACCAGGTATATTGAGCTAATATTAATTGGTATTAAGTTGTTCCAGTCAGAGGCGAAGCTTCCTCCGGTCTTCTGTCTCCTGTTCCCGGTCACAGG
>Ga0208279_1001922_pt1 | contig 10631 bp, 3 predicted proteins | sample AntAceMetag02UKM_FD_184766 | JGI IMG/M metagenome (GOLD analysis project Ga0208279, IMG submission 184766) | Saline lake microbial communities from Ace Lake, Antarctica - Antarctic Ace Lake Metagenome 02UKM (SPAdes) (version 2) | ecosystem: Environmental > Aquatic > Non-marine Saline and Alkaline... | reverse complement strand
TTAAAATTATTTCGTACTCTAATTATATTTAAAATAATATAGGATAGTATAGTATCTAAGCTGCTTTTGACAATAAAAAATAAAAAAATAATTTGATTTTATGTATAAAAAGTGTAAATTATATTATTCTATAATAGTATAGTAAATAAAAAATGTAGTTTATGTATATTTAAATAGAAAAATTTCTGATTTGGTGATGCTGAGGGGCAGGTATGTCAAGGGCTGAAACAATGGGTGATAATAGGCCTATGTGCCAATATGAAGGATATTGTGACCCTGATACTGACGTATAATAAGTACTGGGGTATGTGTCGATTTATGCTATTGCTTATTGAAAAAAAGGGAACAGGATGTTTTTAGTGCTTGTTTCCTTTTTTAGTGTAACCTTCTATTCGGATTCAGGAGTAGCGGGATAATCCGAAAATGTTTTGCAACACGGTTAAATTAAAGATGAAAATTATTCTCGGCAGTACTTCTGTTTCTGAAGTGTTATTGATCTAAGGGTGAAATTTACAATGCTGATTTTAAGTGTGGTTTATTACGAATTAAATATAATAATGGGGTCTTGATATTGTCTATGGAAAAATACTACGCGTTTATCTCTTATCGTCATGCAGATAATAAAGAGCAGGGCAGACAGTGGGCAACCTGGCTGCATCAGGCCATAGAGACCTACGAGGTTCCTGATGATTTAGTAGGAAAGACTAATGGACGCGGAGAAGAAATTCCTGCAAGGATTTATCCGATTTTTCGTGATGAAGAAGAGCTTCCGGCAGATGCAAACCTGGGCTCTTCAATTACCACTGCCCTGAATTCATCCCGCTTGCTTATTGTCTTGTGCTCTCCACGTGCGGTTTCATCAACCTATGTAGCTGAAGAAATTGATCACTTTAAAAGTCAGGGTGGATCCGAGCGTATTCTTGCCGCCATAATTGATGGTGAGCCCAATGCTAGCTGGGACAAAGGTAAGAAGGTCTCGGGATTTTTTGAGGAAGATGAGTGCTTCCCGGAGCCGCTGCAATTTAAATATGATGACAGGGGAATCAGGACAGAAAAACGTGCTGAGCCAATAGCATCAGATTTCAGGATCAACAATAACGGGCGTTTGGAACAGGGCTGGACATCCACAGAAGCCTATCGACAGCATCTACAAACCACTTCGCAATTTAACGGTAAAGAGACACAGGGAAAAGTCAGCAAATATCAAAAACAACAGCACCTGATGCTGCTGAAGATCATAGCTGGTATTTTAGGTGTACCTCTTGGAGAACTTACTCGGAGGGATAAGGAATATCAGCTTGATCTGGAGCGTAAGAAGGCAAGAAGACTTCGGCAATGGCTGAGTGCTGTTGCAATTCTTGCGATTCTTGCAGTTGGTGCAGGAACTTTAGCCTATTTTCAAAAAAAAGAGGCTCTACAGCAAACTGAAATAGCAGAAGAAGAGAGGGCCAAAGCCCAAAAGGAGACTAAAAGAGCAAATTTTCAGCTTGAAGAGGCTAACCATAACCTGGGTTTAACTTTTCTGGAAAAGTCGAAGAACGCAGACAAACTGAAATTATCGAATGAGACCAACCTTTATGCCCTTTATGCTTTGGAGCACCTTAAAACAGACGATTACATAAATAGATCTATTGCACAGAGATTAAATGAGTTCACCCCAATATATCCAGTTGTATTCAAGACTCCAAAAAGCACGCATCATTTTAGATCAGTTAATAGCGTGTCCTTCAGCTCTGATGGAAGGACCCTTGCATCAGCCTCTTCTGATGGAACAGTTATTCTCTGGGATGTATTAACCGGAGATATAAAGACTACGTTTAAAGGCCATCTATCAGAGGTTACGAGCGTGACCTTCAGCCCTGATGGAAAGACCCTTGCATCAGCTTCACTGGGCGATACAGTTATTCTCTGGGATGTATTAACCGGAGATATAAAGACTACGTTTAAGGGCCATATATCAGGGGTTAATAGTGTGGCCTTCAGCCCTGATGGAAAGACTCTTGCATCAGCCTCAGCGGATAAAACAGTTATTCTCTGGGATGTATTAACCGGAGATATAAAGACTACGCTTAAGGTCCATACGGGTATTGTTATGAGCGTGACCTTCAGCCCCGATGGAAAGACCCTTGCATTAGCCTCTAATGCTGCAACAGTTTTTCTCTGTGATCTATTAACCGGAGATATAAAGACTACCCTTAAGGGCCATACGGGTATTGTTACGAGCGTGACCTTCAGCCCTGATGGAAAGACCCTTGTATCAGCATCAGGGGACAAGACAGTTATTATCTGGGATGTATTAACCGGAGATAAAAAGAACATGTTTAAGGGCCATACGGGTATTGTTACGAGCGTGTCCTTCAGCCCCGATGGAAGGACCCTTGCATCAGCCTCAAAGGACGATACAGTTATTATCTGGGATGTATTAACCGGAGATATAAAGAACATGTTTACGGCTCATAAGTATAATGTTAATAGCGTGTCCTTCAGCTCTGATGGAAGGACCCTTGCATCAGCTTCTTCTGATGGAACAGTTATTCTCTGGGATGTATTAACCGAAGATATAAAGACTACGTTTAATGGCCATATGTTAGGGGTTCTTAGCGTGACTTTCAGCCCTGATGGAAAGACCCTTGCATCAGCCTCAAGGGACAAGACAGTTATTCTCTGGGATGTATTAACCGGAGATATAAAGACTACGCTTAAGGGTAGTCTTTATAGTGTGACCTTCAGCCCTAATGGAAAGACTCTTGCATCAGCCTCTTCTGATGGAACAGTTATTCTCTGGGATGTATTAACCGGAGATAAAAAGACTACGTTTACGGGCCATACGGATGAGGTTTATAGAGTGGCCTTCAGCCCTGATGGAAAGATCCTTGCATCAGCCTCAAGGGACAGGACAGTTATTCTCTGGGATGTATTAACCGGAGATATAAAGACTACGCTTAAGGGCCATACGGATAGTGTTAGGAGCGTGACCTTCAGCCCTGATGGAAAGACCCTTGCATCAGCCTCAGGGGACAAGACAGTTATTCTCTGGGATGTATTAACCGGAGATAAAAAGACTATGTTTAAGGGCCATATGTCAGGTGTTAATAGCGTGGTTTTCAGCCCTAATGGAAAGACCCTTGCATCAGGGCTAGAGGACAAGACAGTTATTCTCTGGGATGTATTAACCGGAGATAAAAAGACCATGTTTAAGGGCCATAAGTCTGGAGTTACGAGCGTGACCTTCAGCCCTGATGGAAAGACTATTGCATCAGCCTCTTATGATGAAACAGTTATTCTCTGGGATGTATTAACCGGAGATATAAAGACCATGTTTAAGGGTCATACGGGTAGTGTTATGAGCGTAACCTTCAGCCCTGATGGAAAGACCCTTGCATCAGCCTCAGTGGATAAGACAGTTATTTTCTGGGATCTATTAACCGGAGATATGAAGACTACGTTTAAGGTCAACGCGGGTACTATTAATAGCATGTCTTTTAGTTCTGATGGAGAGACTTTTGCATTAGCTTCTTATGATCGTAACGTTTACCTGTGGGATGTATTAACAAGAGATATAAAGGCCATATTTAAGGGCCATACGGGTAGTGTTAGGAGCGTGACTTTCAGCCCTGATGGAAAGACCCTTGCGTCAGCCTCTTATGATAAAACAGTTATTATCTGGGATGTATTAACCGAAGATATAAAGACTACGTTTAATGGCCATACGCGTGGTGTTACGAGCGTGACCTTCAGCCCTGATGGAAAGACTCTTGCATCAGCCTCAGTGGACAAGACAGTTATTCTTTGGGATGTATTAACAGGAGATATAAAAACTACGCTTAAGGGCCATACGGATAGTGTTAGGAGCGTGACCTTCAGTCCTGATGGAAAGACCCTTGCATCAGCCTCTTATGATGAAACAGTTATTCTCTGGGATGTATTAACCGGAGATAAAAAGACTATGTTTAAGGGCCATATGTCAGGTGTTAATAGCGTGGTTTTTAGCCCTAATGGAAAGACCCTTGCCTCAGCCTCAAGGGACAAGACAGTTATTCTCTGGGATGTATTAACCGGAGATATAAAGACTACGTTTAATGGCCATACGCGTGGTGTTACGAGCGTGACCTTCAGCCCTGATGGAAAGACTCTTGCATCAGCCTCAGTGGACAAGACAGTTATTCTTTGGGATGTATTAACTAGAGATATAAAGACTACGTTTAAGGCTCATAAGTATAATGTTAATAGCGTGACCTTCAGCCCTGATGGAAAGACCCTTGCATCAGCCTCAAGTGATACACTTTTGTTTGAGACAAAAATGCAAAACATCCGTGACCAAATATTAGATATTGAGTCCAGAGTTCGGCTTACAATGACTGGAGCAGAACTCCGAACTAATTCATCTAATTTATCTCGTCAAAATCTTTATAAACCTGCTGATGTTAAAGCTCCAGTATGGCCGGAAACAAATCCGTTTCACTGGATCTCTGCTGCACAAAAAGGTGATACAGCGTCTATGGTGGAACTTGGTATTATCTACCACCGCGACAAAAAATATAGCGAGGCAGAGCTTTGGTACAAAAAGGCCTCAGCTGGCGGGAATGCACGGGCAAATGAAAGACTTGCCGTACTTGAAAAGTGTAAAAAACAGGTTTCGTATCCGTGATGATTTAAAATTCTGTTTGGGGAATACGCATAAGTCAAATACTATAACTGGAAGAAATGTTTAATGGATAAACAGGATTCGACCTTTAAGTACCATGCCTTTATCAGCTATAGTCACCGGGATACCAAATGGGCGGAATGGCTTCACAAGGGGATCGAACGCTATAAAGTTCCAAAGCAGCTGGTCGGGCAAAAAAAAGAGCGCGGTGTTGTTCCCCAAAAACTTTTTCCTGTTTTTAAAGACAGGGAAGAACTGCCATCTTCTGCAGATCTTGGCGGGGTGATCAGTGACGCCCTGGAAAACTCTGCTTATCTGATTGTCATCTGCAGTCCTGCTGCGGCACAGTCTCGATGGGTAAACGAGGAGATCCTCTCTTTTAAACGGATGGGGAAGGCCAACAGGATCCTGGCTATTATTGTTGACGGCGAGCCCAATGCAAGTGAATTATCAAAGCCCGAGGACAAGGCTCTGGAGTGTTTTCCTCCGGGGCTTCGTTTTAACCTTGGACCGGATAATGAGATAGATGAAAATCAGCCGGCTGAGCCTGTTGCAGCAGATGCCCGCCCGGATGGAGACGGCAGAAATGATTCTTTGTTAAAGCTGAAAGCCGGACTGCTGGGTGTTGATTACAATGATCTAAAACAGCGTGAAAAAATAAGAAAACGCAGGAAAAGATTATTACTAGGGGTGCTGGCCTTAACAGTTTTGATTTCACTTTCAGGTGTTTGGTATTACGGGTTTCTGGAAAAACAGAAAGAAGCATGGGAAAAGACAAAAGCAATATTACTGAATCAATCTCTCCAGACACAATCTCTGCTTGACAAAAATCAGCCCTCTAAAGCTTTAGTGAAAATGTTGTTTGCATTACCCGGTGAAAAAGAAAAAAGGGGAAGAGCTGTTCCGCGGGAAGCTTTAGTAACTCTGCACCGTGCCATTGTAAGCAATAATAAAATTGTGGGACTTGTCGGTCACAGTAAGAATATTAATTTTATCGATTTTTCTCCTCGCGGTGATCGGCTGCTATCCGTGGCTGGAGAAGGGGAGGTGATTCTCTGGGATGTTAAAAGCTGGTCGAAAGTTGCTCAGTGGGATCTCCCGGTTGGAGGCAAGGCCTGGTTTAATAACGATGGTAGTCTCATAAACACATACGGCGTAAATGGCGGTTCTTTATGTGTGTATGTGCGGGATGCAGGAACAGGAAAAAAAACAGCAGATATTACTTCACTGAATGGTTTTCGCGCAGTTAGTCATAACCCCTCATTTAACCGATCATTTTTTTTAGCCCAAGACAACAAAGGGCTTGAGGGTAAATATGTACAGTTTTGGAACGCAGAGACTGGTGAAAAAATATCAGGGCAAGTACCCGGCGATGTTCCTAATTATATAAATAAAGTTGCGACTAATGGTAGTATTGCTGTTATTCCAGCGGTTGAGAACAAACCGGTTCTTATTTATAATATGAAAAATCGACAGACGGTTCAACTGGAGAGCACTCTTGACAATAAAGATATATATACACGCTTCACAGTATCTCCCGTGCTTCCAATAGTTGCTTCTATTTCAATGGACAACAAACATGTCTGTGTATGGGACGGGCTGACTGGTAAACTGCTTCATGACCTTTCTGGAAGTGGTGCTGTGTATCATGCACAGAGCTTGGTTTTTGATCTTGCGGGTGAATTATTATGGGTGATTGATGGGAATACTGTACATGAGTTGAATCTGGAAACAGGCGATATCGCGAAAAGTAATAGTTTGGATACGTTCAGTTTCGCGCTATATGGGGTAGCATGTGGATACTACAATCAGGTTTACAGAAGCTTCCCGGACCAAGGCGGTATTGTGTTTGCTGATGAGAATAATCTTGATGTCTGGTTTCCCGACCTTAACAAATCTGTGCACCTGACCAGTGAGGGAGGCATATATACAGCAGCTTCCCTGTTTACTTTAAATGGCCGTAAACTTTTAGCCCTTGGCACGGATGAGAGGAATGGGCTGTTTATTTATGATATTGAAAATACTCTATCGCAATCACAATCAGCATCTTTAAAACTTAAAACAGTTGATCGTTACTCCATTTCTCCAACCGGCCGGCACCGGCTTGTGTATGGAGATGGTAAGGGCTTGTTATTGGGACCTACTTTGAGTGATGTCCTGATGGTATTAAATGATGATCCGCACCTACAGGCAGAAAGTCCGTATGTCTCCTGGCTGGATAATGGACAGTCCTTTTTAGCTCATTTCTTATCAGAAAAGTTGAAAACAATTGATGGAGAAGCTGTTAAAGATCATCCAGTTAGTACACTTTTATGGCGGGATATAAAACAAAAGAATCCTATATATACTACAACAGATTTCAATGGCATTGTGGATGATATTAAATGGTCCAAATCGCAAAAGAGACTTGCGCTACAAGTTAGGGGTGGAAAAATTATTGTTTTAGAACGTACAGATAACACTGTTAAGCAGCTGAGTATGATTACCGTTCCGAATAATTATAATATATTTTATAAATTTGATCTTGCTAAAAGCGGGCAACAGCTTGTGTTAGTGCAGGGAAACACGGTTATGCGCTTTGATGCTGCTACAGGGGAAAAAGAGCTTGAATATCAAATAAAGGATATTGAGAACTGGCATAGACCTGCAGATATTTTTTATCTGGCAAAGGATAAACAAATTGCTATTCGCTATGATTCTCAAGATACATTAATTTTAAGAGCTGAAGATCTTTCACCGATTAAGTCTGTAAAAAATAGTAAAGCAGGCTTTGGCGGACACCGTTTTTTTGCCAATGGCAAGTATATATTAATGCCGGATGTAAGTCATGACATGCTAACGCTATGGAATAAGTCAAGCTTGTGGGATTTGTCAAACTGGAAAAGAGTGTTGACCCTGAAGAAAACTAACGATCCGGGAAGATTTTATCTTGATCCTGTAAAACAGATATTTATTGCGCAACAAGTTGGTTATGCAGTCATAAATTGGAAGTTGAACTCAAAGGAAGAAGGTAATGTGCAGAAATGCATAAATGACTTTGCAGGTGGTTTTTATGTTGACCCATCCCGAACTTTCCTGGTGTTATATAATAATTCTGAGGTTAGACTGGTCGATTATAATACCGGCCTGACTCTGGCTGATTATCCTGTTTCAAGGCCTTTATATTTAGTAGGTGCTAACATTGATTTCAAAAAAATGGCCGTTGAAGTGCTTGACTATAAGGGAAACATATCAATCTTTCCATTTTATAAATTGGATGAATCCCTGATACAAAAGGCAAAAACTGAAGCGGAATATTTGAAATAGTTGAACCGCTGCTTTGGTATGCCGGGGCGGATTTGTTCTCTTGATAAAACACATACTGACTGGAATAGATATTTCACTGATAAACAAAAAGGTTCAGGCCATTTTACCGATAGAAAAAATTAAAATATATTCTTGACTGGGAAGGATTCCTGTTTTAGGTGGTATTGTCTAATAAACACCCTTAAAAAGACCTTCAAGAGGGTTTTCGGTAAGCAACAAATTTACCGCATAGTACTTTAAAGTTAACCTTTATTAAAATGGATAATAATCTCTATGGAAAAATCATCAAATGCAGGACGACAGCCGCACTGGATAAAATCGATCCTCAATAATCTGGGCCTGAAAGACAGTTCGAGTCTGACCACAATTTTCGATCGTACAGATGAGGTGGCCAGTCAGCTTGCCCCTGATACACGGCGCCTCTGGAAGTGGATCCTGCTTATGGAGGGCGGAGCGGTCTTGTTGCCTCTGCTCTGGCTGCTTGTAATCCGGCTGCGCTGGACGCCTCTGTATACTGGATATACGGTTACAGTCTTTATATTTCTTGTGGTTGGAATTTGCTGGTGGCTTCGCTGGCGTGGAATGCAGCATACCTGGGTTCGGGCAAGGCTTGTAGCAGAAATTGTTCGCTCTGCTGTAAATACAGCCTGGATGCCCGGACGTCCTACTGTTGATGCTTTGGTAGACACTCCAGATCTTCAAGCCTGGGCTGCTGAGCTGCCAAAATCCCCGGATCTTAACGAAGCCATTGATCCTGAAACATTAAAGGAACGGTATTTAAACGATCGTATTAATGATCAGCTTCAATATTATCAAAGTAAACGCAAAAACGCGATATTGGATCGTCAGCGCCTGAGCAGGTATGTGACATGGTCTTTGGATGGCGCTCTGTTCCTGTCTGTAGCTGGTTTGGTGCTGGTTCATAATGATTCAGGATTGCGTTTTCTGAGGCTTTCGGGCGCTGACTATGTGTTGGGAATTGTGGGAACTCTGTTGCCGCTTATAGCGATATTAATGCAGACACTTAGCTCTTATCTTGAATTAAACCGGAGAACAGGCCGCTATGCTCATCAGGTTGAGGTGCTCAATGCAGCAAAAGTTCGTATGCAGAAGGCCGGCTCTCAGGATGAAGTTCTGGCTGTGGTCCGGGATGTTGAAAGAACACTGCTGGGTGAGGTTGTTGACTGGTTTTATGAAGCCGAACAGACCGAATCTTTTTACCGATCTAAAACTCCGGATGATTCATCTGAGGTGACATGTAGAATAAACATCAATAAAAATAAATGGACATCAAGATTGTTGTCCATTACGGCAATGGGTGCATCATATGCTGCACGTGTGGTGTTTGGGCGTATACTTGTAATCGCCTTGTCAATGGTAATCACTACGGCACTCATTAATTATTATGCTGCTCAGGACAGTCAGGAGACGAGTCGTATTCAGGAGTTAGGAAGCCTGTTATCAAGTCCTACTTCAAAGGGATGGACGCCAATACCAAAAAGAGCTAAGAAGGGTTTTATCCTTATCGCACATGGCCTCCACGATGGTGTTGACACGGATCCTCAGAAGTCAAAAGACTTGCACTGGATGTCTAAGATGCAACAATCCCTTGAAACAGCTCTAAAATCGGATCTTCCGGATATCTGTCTTGTTGACTGGAGCGATGCCGCTATTCCGGGAAAGTCTTCTTCTATAAAAATGGAGCTCGACAGGATCGCTAATGAGAAGGGTTTGCCGTCAACAGCGCAGGGTTGGCTGCAGGACGTTGTCGCTATTCGTCCCCAGGGTGAAAATGTTGGAATGTTTATCGGGTTTAAGCTGGCAATGGCTATTTTGGAAGGAAAGATCAAACAGAACAGGCCAATGCATTTTATTGGGCACAGTGCCGGTGGATTCGTTGTTTTGCATGCAGCATTGGTTCTCCATAAATTGAAACTGGCTCCGAAAAATTTGCGTATCACTATTCTGGACACGCCTTTTCCGGTTGTTGATGATATTAAAGAAGCCCTTGAGTTTGCCACTATTGATTATTACTGCTCATCGAATTTTGCTATAGACGTGCCTGCTACCAAATTCCATAAGGATTACAAACGGTTTGACATCAAGGTCCCCGCTGGTATTGATAGTTATACCGGTGCACATTCATATAGTCATTCCTGGTTTAATGAAACGATATTGAACCAAAATCAAAATCCCGATCCCTATCCCGATGGGTTTCGCCGGTCACCTTTATGGAAAGATGATAAGCTTGTTAAGGATTTCGATAAATAGATACTTTGCTATTAAAGCCGGATGAATTGAAAAAATGCTTTAATATAAGTTATTACAAGAAACAAAGGCAGGGTCATAAAATTGACTCTGCTTTTTTACACATATGAAAAAGGGTCAAGTCAGCTCTTGACTCATGCAAGAAAGAAACAGTGTAAATGCATCAGGTAAAAGTTAAAGTTGTTATCGCTACTCTTAACTTTTGGAAGGTGTTGAATTGTTAAAGATGCCAGAAGTTATGTTGACATACAATTGCACTTTGCCCATACTTTCTGCTTTGTTACGATAGTATGAATATTTCATATTCCATTGATTTCAGCTGGTTATATGATATGATCAGGCCAATTAAATTGCATAAATATTTCACACTATATTGTGCTGCATAGGTTTGTGAGGTACGTAGCTATTACTA
>Ga0208279_1001921_pt1 | contig 10633 bp, 12 predicted proteins | sample AntAceMetag02UKM_FD_184766 | JGI IMG/M metagenome (GOLD analysis project Ga0208279, IMG submission 184766) | Saline lake microbial communities from Ace Lake, Antarctica - Antarctic Ace Lake Metagenome 02UKM (SPAdes) (version 2) | ecosystem: Environmental > Aquatic > Non-marine Saline and... | reverse complement strand
GGGAGAAATTTAAAAAATGTTAAAAAGTATGACAGGTTACGGACGCGGAGAAGCTGTTGTTGGAACCCAAAATGCCACGGTTGAGGTAAGATCTGTTAACCACAGGTATCTTGATGTTCAGCTCAGGATTCCAAGATGTCTGATTCCGCTTGAAAGTAAAATAAAAAAGCTAATCTCTTCTTTTGTGTCTCGGGGGAAGGTGGAAATTGCTGTTCAGCTGGGTGCTGATGAGAAGGCTGAAAACAGTTTAAGCGTGAATACGGATATGGCAGAGCATGTTTATGGGCTTTTAAATAGATTAAAAGGGGCTGCTTCCGCATCTGGGGATATCGACCTTCAAATGCTTCTTGAATTTAAGGATGTTATCTTTGAGGCAAAAAAAGAGGAGCTTGATGATACAGTCTACTGGGACGGACTAAAACCCGCATTAGAGCAGGCCATGTCTGCCTTGGTCCAGATGCAGGCGGTTGAAGGAAAAGAAACAGAAAAAGACATGCAAAGCAGAATGAGTTTTGTTGAGTCTGTTATAAATGAGATTGAAGCTCTTGCTCCTGAGGTTCTTGAAGTGAAAAAGACAGGTCTTAAAGAGAGGGTAAAGGACCTGTGCGAGGGAGTGGCTGTTGATGAGGCACGGATGCTGCAGGAAATCGCTATTATTTCTGATAAGAGTGACATAACAGAAGAAATTGTACGTGCTAAAAGTCATTTCAAGCAGTTTAACAAATGGCTTGAGACAAATGAACCGGTTGGGAAAAAACTGGATTTTCTCATTCAGGAAATTAATCGTGAAGTAAATACCATCGGCTCAAAAGCATCTGATTCGGAAATCGCTTTAAAGGTGGTTAATATAAAAAATGAACAGGAAAAAATTCGCGAACAGGTACAGAATATAATGTAGTAAGGGATGACGTTATGAATTTACAGCTTCTAAATATTGGTTTTGGAAATTCAATCGTGCTTTCACGGGTGGTAGCTATTCTTACCCCGGGTTCTGCTCCAATGAAGCGTCTGAAAGACGAAGCAAAGATAGCCGGAAGACTGGTGGATGCAACCCAGGGACGTAAGACCCGGGCGATTATTGTTACAGACAGTAACCATGTGATCCTTTCAGGCGTTCAGGCTGAGACAATTGCCTTAAGGGCTAACAGTGAGGAACAGATAAAGTGACCTTGCAATCAGAAATTGAACGTAAAAAAAGACTTCTGATTGTTGTTTCCGCACCGTCAGGAACGGGTAAGACAACGCTTTGCAATGAGGTGATTAAGCAGCTGCCGAATCTCTCTTTTTCAGTCTCTCATACCACCCGGGAGCCGAGAGATGGTGAAAAACATGGTGAAGACTATTATTTTGTTAAAGAAGAAACATTTAACGCTAATGTTAAAGACGGTAAAATTGCAGAATGGACAGAGATTTACGGTAACCTTTACGGTACAGCAAAAGAAACCATAGAAAAAGAATTTGACCGGGGAATTGACCTTATCTTTGATATTGATGAGAGAGGTGGCCGCCAGCTGTCAGAAGTCTTCCCTGACGTGGTGACGGTCCTTATTCTTCCTCCTTCAATGGAAACATTAAAAAAGCGTTTGATTGATCGGGGAACAAATAAGCAAGAGGATATTACCCGCAGGTTAAAGCGGGCGGAAGAAGAAATAAAAGGTATGTCATGGTACAGCTATGTCATCGTTAATGACGAAGTAGAAAAAGCTGTTTTGGAACTTAAAGCAATCATAACTGCAGAAAGATGCAGTCACGACCACAGTCTGGTAGAAAGGCTCCTGAAGAATGGCAGCTGAGAGCAAAAGCAGGATAATTGTAGCGCTTGATGTGGATGAGCTTGAGAAAGCGAAAAATCTGGTAAAACTTTTAAAGGATGATGTTGCCGCATTTAAAATAGGAAAACAGCTTTTTACCAGATGCGGGCCCGATGCGGTGAAGATGGTACATGATGAAGGCGGCAGAGTATTTCTTGACCTGAAATTTCATGATATCCCAACTACCGTGGCAAAGGCTTCTTTAGAGGTGATGCGCCTGGGTGTTTTTATGTTTAACATGCATGCTTCAGGCGGTCTGGATATGATGAAAAAGGCAGTTTCTGAGGTTAAAGAGAAAGCACTGGAAAAAGGTGTAACAAAACCGATCATTTTGGCAGTAACGGTTCTGACCAGTCAGGGTCCTGAGGATTTAAAGCGGCTGGGCATCAATATGGGAATGGAAGAGATGGTGGTAAATCTTGCCTGTCTTGCAAAGGAAGCCGGAGTTGACGGTGTGGTGGCATCACCCAAAGAAATACAGGCGATCAGAAAAGCTTGCGGAAAAGATTTTGTTATTGTCACTCCCGGGATCAGGCCGGCATCTTCCTTAAAAGATGATCAGAAGCGGATCATGACACCTTTTGAAGCCGTAAATGCAGGTGCAGATTATCTTGTTGTGGGAAGGCCCATCACCCAGGCGGAAGACCCGCTTTCAGCAGCACAGAATATCAATAACGAGCTTCATTAACTGCCTGGAAATTTTCTTATGACAATCAGACTTTACGGTATCCATCCGGTTTTGGAGGCACTTAAAAAACGCCCCCGGGCATTTAAGAATATTACGCTTTCAAGAAAAGAGGGAAAAACGCTTGAGCCGCTTTTAGAACTGGCTTCCAGTGCAAAAATTAATGTTTGTCATGATGTCCCTGAAAAGATCGCAAAGCTTGCAAATTCTGACAGTCATCAGGGAGTTGTGGCAGAGGTTGAGCCCTATCCCTTTGTGGAATTATATACCCTTGCAGCAAACGCAAGGAAGAAAGATAAGAAGATTTTTTTTCTGGTGCTTGATTCTATTCAGGACCCCCATAATTTCGGTTCACTGATAAGAAGCGCTCTGTGCAGCGGGGTGCAGGCTATTATTTTCCCCAAAGACAGGTCGGCTCAGCTTAACGGCACCATTGCAAAGTCTTCTGCCGGCGCGATCGAGCACATGCAGTTTTGTAGGGTGGTAAATATTGCTTCAGCTCTTGATGCTTTAAAAAAAGAAAATGTATGGATCGCGGGTACTTTTGCGGAAAGTAAAGACACTATGTACAGTGTTGATTTTGACATGGACCTTGCGCTTGTGCTTGGGAATGAAGAAAAAGGAGTCAGACCGCTAGTAAGGAAAAAATGTGATTTTTCTGTCTCCATACCCATGGAGGGTGAGTTTGATTCTCTTAACGCATCTGTGGCAGGAGCGGTTATCATGTTTGAGGTGATGAGGCAGAGGTTCAAGCATTGAATAAAATATATGAAAAATTATTAAAGTCCTGGTTTTATTATTGTGTTATGTCGTGGTTGGATAATTGAAGCATATTGTAATCAATTCTTATTTCTTCGGATTTTCACCCTAAATTTTAAGCGTTTTGCTTTGTAATCCAGTTTCCTGCCAGAATAATTTTTCCAAAATAACAAGTAAGGTAAAGAAACCGCTTTAATGTTTTTGATTTTTAAACCCATTTTGTCCGAGCCAAAGCTTGAGGGCTTTTGGGGGACTTGAGGCGGCACATGTTTGAGTCCCGACGAATTTGGATGAGTTTGTGACGCCGACCGCAAAAAATTTACAAGCAAGGGAATTCCGATGGAATCGGGGCCGGGCAAAGGGCTCCTTTTCTTTTGCATCGTTTTCTTTGGAGCGAACAAAGAAAATGATGAATGAAGTTGTGTTTATTAATATGCTATTTGGTGATCAATCTAAGGTCACGGCTTTTAGCCATGGATAATTACTACAAAATAATCAATAAGAGATTGAAAATAATTTGAATAAAATACTAAGAATCAGAATTTTTTCCGTGCTTTTTCTGACCATCTTTTCCGCCATGCTGGGCCTGGGAATCATTCTTCCCATCCTGCCCCTCTACGCAAAGAGCCTGGGCGCTACCGGCCTGTGGTTGGGGGCTATCTTTGCGGGTTTTTCTCTTTCAAGATCGATCCTGATGCCCTTCATCGGACGCTACTCTGATAAAAGCGGCATAAGAAAAGCATTTATTGCAGCGGGTCTTTTTATCTATGCCTGTTCCTCCCTGGGTTATGTTTATTCAACGGATGCTTTTTCACTTTTACTCGTTAGGATTGTTCAGGGCGCCTGTTCCGCCATGATTGTGCCTGTTGCCATGGCTTATATCGGTGACATTACCCCAAAAGACAGAGAGGGGTCATTCATGGGGCTTTTTACCATATCGCTTTTTCTCGGCTTTGGTATCGGGCCTCTTTGCGGCGGTTTCATTATGGATTTTGTCAGTGTGAATGCCGCTTTTATTTCAATGGGGATTCTTTGTGCGATTGCATTTTTATTTGTTGTTTTTCTACTGCCATCTTCAAATTCCAAACATCTTCCCTCAACCATTTCTCCTTCATCCTACAGGAAGATCCTTTCATCTAATCTTATTAGGGGTGTGATTTGCTACAGGTTTGCGAGTGCTTTTACCCGGGCATCAATCCTCAGCTTTCTTCCTTTGTACGCAAGTTATAAAATAGATATGAGCGTTTCCCAAATCGGCATTGTTATATCCACCAGTGTTCTTCTCACCTCTTTTTTCCAGTATCCATTTGGTAAGCTTGCTGACCGCATGAACCGGCGAAACCTTATCCTTATTGGGAGTATCCTGTACTCTCTTGCAGTGATACTGTTTCCTTTTGCAGCCAGTTTTTCACAGGTGTTTATGCTTAGCTTGATTCTGGGTGTTCTGGGCGCACTGTCCATGCCTGCTGCAACAGCAATTATAGTAGGAGAGGGTAAGAAATTCGGTATGGGTTCCACTATGGCGGTCTTTAATGTGTCGATGAGTCTGGGGCTTGGCTGTGGTCCTCTTGTTTCGGGAATCATTCATGATCTAACCGATATAAAAATAGTCTTTTATTTTGCCGCTTTTGTAGGGGTGGCGGGATCAATCTTTGCCGGATATTTCCTGAGAGATCCCATTCCAGATGTGTCGGCTGAAGAAATAAAGGTTATTGAAGAGATCTAGCCTTTTTTTATGATGGCTTTATTTAACTATTAACCTTATAATTAATAGTTGGTTTAAAAAAAGGGTTTAGGTCATAGAAATAGAGAAAAGTTATCATGTCTAAAGAGTTATGGGTTCTTATTTTAGCTGCAGCATCAATCGGGTTTTTTCACACCCTTTTTGGCCCGGATCATTATCTTCCTTTTATTGTCATGTCAAAGTCCGGTCAATGGTCTCTGCGTAAAACCTCATTGATTACCTTTCTCTGTGGTCTGGGTCATGTTTTAAGTTCAGTTTTGCTGGGTTTTGTCGGTGTTGCATTTGGTATTGCCGTTACCAAACTGGAGATCCTGGAATCTTTCAGGGGAAATCTTGCCGCATGGCTTCTTATAGCGTTTGGCCTGGTATATTTTATCTGGGGAGCACGACGAGCCTGGAGAAATAAGCCGCATCAGCATCTTCATTCACATAAAAATGGCGATGATCATGAACATTCTCATTCGCATCATACCGGACATGTGCATGCCCATGTTGAAAAGGACAAAAAAAGCATGACGCCGTGGGTATTGTTTACGATTTTTATTTTTGGGCCGTGTGAACCTTTAATTCCTTTGTTGATGTATCCGGCGGCAAAGGGTGGTTTCTGGAATATTCTTATTGTCACGGGTGTTTTTGCGGCTGTAACGATTGGGACGATGATGAGTGTTGTTTTAATATCAGCATTCGGAATTAATTTTGTTCCTGTTTCAAAACTGGAGCGTTACACCCATGCGCTTGCAGGTGCAACCATATTCTTGTGTGGAATGTCCATTCAATTTCTGGGGCTATAATCTGCCCGGAGTCAGTAAGGTAAGTTTTTAAAGATTCCGGTTTTTACAGGGTTTTCCCTGTCGCTAAATATAACAGCGACCCCGCCTGATGTGTTTCCTAAAGAAATAAAGGTTGTTGAAGAGATTTAATCTTCGGTTGATTTTTCCCGGCAATAATTTAATTAAGTGAGGACGGGTAAAGAGGCCAAAGGTCAAACGTAGATCCCGCCCCTTTTTTCGTGCTGTTCAGAATAAAAGTAGGGGAGCATGCCATACTGGTGGTAGCGAATAAGCTTGTGATCACTGGTGATTCATGGCCTTAAACAATAACACGATAGAGTCGGTAAAACTTTAATCTGTAAAGGATGATTAGAGCTTATTATCATTGAGGATTCATAACCTTATATAGTATCGTGTTATTGTCAATTAAAGATTGTACTTGTCATTGCCATCTTTTTGTATTAATCCTGATAAATATAAAAGTACCATGTTGGTGACAGTAAGGAGAATAAGAATATGATTAATGATGACCATATACTTTTCACAAAAAAATTAGATGTAATTATAAAAGCTGGACTTGAAGCAACAAATGAAATTTCTAAAGAAAAAAAACATGAGCTAATAAATGAGTTTGTGTTTAATAAGATTGATGAAGCCATTGAAATTGTTCGAAAAGAGTCTGTCGAAAAAATAACAAAAAAAGAACTGGATAAAAGAAAAAAAATAATGAAGAAATTTGCTGAAATATATATCAAAGGTTTTATCTATTAAGATTATCATCATTACTTATTTATAACAGTATCGTCTTTGGGGCGGTAACGTCTAAATTATTTTTCTTTAGCCAGTTATATAAATTCACCTGACTTGTCCCATGTCTGTCAGCCACAAATTTTTTCGTTAACCCATTCCGCAACAAGGCAACGATCTCTTCCTTAAATTCATCAAGCATTGATTTTCCTTCCCCTCTAGGTCTGCCAAGCTTCACACCTGCAACTATATTTCTGTGTGGAATGTCCATTCAACTTCTGGGGCTATGATCTACCCGGAGTCAATAAGGTAAGTTTTTAAAGATCCTGGTTATTACAGGGTTTTTCCTGCCGCTAAATATAACAGCGCCCCCGCCTGATGTGTTTCCTGAAGAAATAAAGGTTATTGAAGAGATTTAATCTTTGGCTGATTTTTCCCGGCAATAATTTAATTAAGTGAGGAGGGGTAAAGAGACCAAAGGTCAAACGTAGATCTGACCCCTTTTTTAAGCTTCCACAAAAGAGCTTGGATAATTAATTTTCTAATTATTTCTATTTTTCGCTCAAAAAGCTGAAAACTTTACAAATTATTTAAAATAATTAATATATTTGCCTCAATTGTATCATTGTCTTTAATTATAACAACTATAATTTACTTACCTCCTTTTTATTATTTTTAATGTTAAATATTATAAGAACTTTCATTGATTTCCATCATTTTTATCGTTTTCGATACTAACTAAGCAATCAGCATGCCCACAACAGGAGGGGAAAGAAATTATCAAACTTAAACTTATTATTTTTATTATTAAGTGATAATTTAAACAAAATGAACGTGTCATTAAATACATGTCCATTTGCAAAAATATCTTAATTAGACAAATCAGGGGGAAAATTATTCTTACAAAAGGCAAAATATGGGGAGTAAAATTCCTGGTTTATTTTAAAAAAGAAAGTGAGGTACAGTGGAAAATTCCCCATGAAACTGAAAGCCTGACAGGAACATCCTCCTGGAAAGAATTTATATAGAGGAAAGGGTTATGCGATTAATTATATATATTTTAGGGTCTTGCCTGGAACAGGGTGTATAAATTACTCTAAGCGTCTTTCGAGATCCTTGTTTTAATAATTTCATAATATTTACTTGATAAGCATGTTAATTTCTTGTAATTTTGGGTGTAATATATATAGACTTCTTTATGCCAGACCATCTATTATGCTTTAAATTGATAAGCGGTATTTTTACAAATAGTACTACGAACAGAAATGCAAATAGGCCGCCGTTTTCGCCCATCATGCAATATAAGAGTAATAGACCGCCAAATGTCCTTATTTCACGCAATCGTATGCCAAATGAGCGTGTTGTAAAATGCCCAATAGTCGGTATATTAATAGTTATAGCCTAGGTTAGTCATGAGCATATTATTCTTGATCGGTGCAGGAGCAAGTTACGGAAATCCAGATTGCTGGCCACACCCGCCGCCTTACTTGGAGCAAAACTATTCAACGAATTAAAAAAAGAAAGTGCTATCGCTGCCGGGCTTAGCGATGATTTATGTAGTCTGTTTGAAGAAAACTTTGAAAAAGGCATGGATAAACTTTGGGACGGAGATCCAGTAAAGGTTACACCGCTTCAAATAGATATCGCGCGTTACTTCACAAAATTCAAAATTGGTGAAAATAATTTATATAGGTTGCTAATTCAAACTGTAAAAAAATCTAAAAAGAAAGCTACGTTCTCAACGACGAATTATGACCTTCTCCTAGAACAGGCAATTAATGCTGAAGGTTTCTTAATATCATATACTGGCTTGCCAGTAGAAAAAGACAATCTTTCTCTATTAAAAATACATGGTTCCTGTAATTTTATACCCGCTATTAAGCCCGACCAAATAAAAGGGATTGGTTTTGTCGTGCCTAAAGATGGAACTAGTATATTAAATGCTCCAGTACGTCCTACAAGTGCTGAGGAAGCTAAGAAATTTTGTGATGAAGCAGATGCTATCGCACCTGCCATTGCTGTCTACTCAGAAGGTAAGCAGGTTCTTCATTGTGATAAGTTTGTAAAGGAACAACAAGCACAATGGGAGGCGGCAATAAAAAAAGCATCGAAAATATTCGTCATAGGTTTAAGAGTCATAGAACATGATGACCACATTTGGGGCGTACTATCTAAAAATAAAGCTTGGCTTGGTTACGTAGGTTTAGAGCCAAAGGAGTTTACTGAGTGGTCTAATAAAGTTGGTAGAAAAAATAGTTACATTGTTTCAGATACCTTTGAAAATTCAATATCTGTTATAGAAAGAAGATTAAAACTATAACAAGCAGCTGCTAGGGACTTGGTAACAGCTTGGCTTGAAAAACAGCCAAACTTTACCAAGTCCCAGAGCCGAGCGTTACATCCCTGCCAGACGCTGTCCAACTGTATAAGCAAGGCTTAAATCATTCTCATTGTTTTTCACCTGTGCTTTTTCAAGATTTCCTGTGCTAAAAACCTCACCAATCTTCTTTAATTGAAAATCTTTAATATTTGATTCAAGAACCCTAAGAAGAAGCGCGGAGGCAGAAGGAGAAAAATCACCCTGGCTTACCACCATAACAGCTTTCTTACCCATTATCAGCGGTTTTGATTTCCCGCCAATAATTTTTCCTGAGTCATCCCTTATTACTTCCATTTTTCCAAGGGGTTGGAGCCGTGCCCAGAAATTTGTCATTGCAGAAGCCATGGTATGCACATGATTCGGGGTACCAAAAATATAGGCATCCGCCTCAATCATGCGATTTAAAATTCCCGGCATATCATCATCTATCGGACAGTCCTTGCTTCCCATAAGCGGGGAACAGAGCCCGCAACCATTGCAATTTTTAATATCTGCGCTATAAAGATATATCTTTTCCACTTCCGCATCAGTTTTGCTTTTTACTCCTTCAATAACTTTGTCCATCAAAGTATCAACGTTTGAATTTTTTCTTGGACTCCCTACAAATGCCATTATTTTCATCTTAAACTTCTCCCCCATTATTTAATAAATATTTCTCAAAACATATCAAAGTCAGTTTATCACTCTTTTTAATTCTACTAAATTCCTTATACCCATATTTTTTATAGAAATAGATATTTCGTTCGCTCATATATCCGGTAAAAAGTTCGTACCGCAACACATCATTAAACCTTCCTTCGATCTCTTTTAAGAGTCTTGAACCTATCCCTCTATTCTGAAATCCAGGATCAACAATAAGTTTATTTATATAACAGGTCTTGTCAACATCATATGCCCTGATCGAACCAATTATTTTATCGTCCTTTATAGCCTTTAAAACAAGCTGGCTCTTAAACTCATCAAGAGTTCCTTCTATTGTCTGAAGTAAAAGCTGGATAGAAAAATCGTCATGGATCTCTGCTTCATCCTGATAGGCAATCTTCTGCAGCACAAGGATTGCTTCCGCATCATCAACCTCAGCCTCTGATAATGTAATCACCTCTTTACAATTTATATTCAAGACTGATCCTTGATCTCATCCAGTCTTTCCCTGCAGGAAGGCTCCATAGAAAGCACCTTTTCAAGATTTTCACAGGCGTAATCTTCACATAAACCACAGCTTTCAAGCCCTTTTTCAACCGCACATTTCCTTATTTCACACATCCCGCAATAAATGCTATGAACACCATCGGCAAGACACCCCACACAGTTAACATCTTTGGGCTTTATTTCCATTTTAAACTGTTTTGACCACAGCTCTGCAACTTCAGCCCGTTTTATATCATCATCCTCAAGAGTTGCAATAAATGTGGGACATTCGGTACATACCAGACCGCATCTCGAAATTACTTTTTCCATAGTTTTATCTCCTTTGTAATATTACTTATAGTTGTTGAATGTTTATGCATTAATCACCTTTCTGATCTCATCCACAATTTGATCAGGAGCCCTATATTCCGGATGGCCGCGAAAGATCATTATGGTCCGCTGAAGTTCTTCCATCTCCTGTAGCTGACCTGCATCAGGAAGACCCCTTTTTTTAATGCATGGCCTGCAAGCAAACATCATGTTCTTAGGTTTGTCAAATCCTGCCTCAACAGCTTTATCAATATAGAAAGAACACCTGCAGGTATTTTC
>Ga0208279_1001918_pt1 | contig 10645 bp, 10 predicted proteins | sample AntAceMetag02UKM_FD_184766 | JGI IMG/M metagenome (GOLD analysis project Ga0208279, IMG submission 184766) | Saline lake microbial communities from Ace Lake, Antarctica - Antarctic Ace Lake Metagenome 02UKM (SPAdes) (version 2) | ecosystem: Environmental > Aquatic > Non-marine Saline and... | reverse complement strand
CTGTTCTATGGCACCGGTGCTATTATGGTTCACTGGGTAAGCGGTGTGCTGCGGGATACAACCGGCAGTTACGACCAGGCGTTTATGATTAATACTGTAGTGGCAGCCCTTGGAATCGTCCTAATTTGTGCCGTCAAAAAGAAACGAAACTGATTATATTACTGTTATGTTGGGAAACTGCAACGAGTATACATGTCGGTGGAGCAAGGATTATGGTTAGGACAGACTTTACAACAGATAAGAAAGCCCCACAGTTCAAGCAGGGCTTTCAACAATCTTTTCTTATATGCTAACTATTCTTGGCCGTATAATTCCTTAACCTTCACCCTGTCTATGGAACCATCCTCAAGAGCAGGCAATTCCGATACAAATTCTACATACTGAGGTCTTTTAAATCTGGCTATCCGTTCTCCAACAAAATCCATAAGTTCCTTCGCTTCGAGACTAACCCCTTCCTTTAACTGGCATACTGCCTTAATACCTTCCTTCCATTTTGGGTCAGGTACACCAAAAACCACTGTTTTTTCTACTAAAGGATGTTCAAGTATAACTTTTTCAACCTCTGCCGGATACACATTTTCGCCTCCTGGCTTGATGAGCTCTTTCTCTGCCTTTCTTCCTGCATAGAAGAGAAATCCGTCTTCATCAAATTTTCCCTGGTCTCCAGTATGATGCCATCCTTCACGCAATGTGTGCTCTGTCTCTTTCTGTAAATTCCAGTAGCCATTAAACACCATAGGGCCTCTGACCACAACCTCTCCCACCATTCCCGTCTCTACTTCCTTGTCGTAGTCGTCAAAGAGGCGCACATCTGCAAGGGATAAAGGTCTTCCTGCAGATCCAGGTCTATCATTATATGGAGAAATCGTAACCAGCGCAGAAGTCTCTGTCTGACCATAAACTACAAAAAACCGCCCATCTGTAACCCTTTGAAACCGCTCTATGGTTTCAGGGCTGTCCAGGCCTGCCACCACCTTTAAAGAGCTGATATCTTTCCCGCTCTTTTCCTGGCTATCCAGAATTGAAGCCAGTATAGGTGCAAAATCAAAAAACATGGTTACTTTCTTGTCCTGAATCAGCTCTACACCCTCTTCCGCATCAAACTTGCTCACATTAATATTCAGGGCGCCCGCATGAAACGCTGTCATGGCAATAAAAAGCCCTCCAACATGAAAGAGGGGAAGAATATTAAGGTGAACATCATTCCTCGTAATATTAAATAAATAGCCAAATTGCGTTGTTGCTGAAACTAAATTCATATAGCTTACAAGTGCGCCCCTTGGCCTGCCTTCAACTGCCGCAGTGTGTATTATCACAGCCCCATCGCTTGAGGCTACATCTTCCTCCCTGAAATCATCGCCATTATCGAGTAACTGATTAAAATTCTCAAAGGAGCCTTCATTTCCAATTAAATTGTAATATCTTTCTACAAATGGCAGCTTTTCCTTTATCCCGTCTATTAGTTCTTGAAATTCTCCATCTGCAAAAAGTATTCGTGGCGTCCCATCTTTTAGATTATTTTCCACTTCATCTGCTGAAAGTCTCCAGTTTATTGGAAGTACTATCAAACCCAGGGCAGATGCCGCGCCATAAAGAAGAAAATATTCCAGGCTGTTTTTCCCTATTACGCCAATCCTGTCACCCTTCTTTAACCCTGAATCCTGTAAACCCTTAGATAGTTGATCAACCATATCCTTTATCTGGCTAAAGGTTAATTCCCTTCCATCTTCTACCTCTAACCATGCAGCCCGCTTTTTAAAGCAACTGGCATTTCGTTTTATTATATCATATATTGTAAAATCATACAGGCCCATAAAATTCCCTCCAGAGATTAAGTTTGACCCCTTTTATTACAAACAAAAAACAGGCCGCCAAAGTCTATGCGTTAGCGGCCTGTTTTTATAATCTAAAATAACCTGTCAAAATGTCGGTTATTTATTCCCATCTTTCTATCAAAGTACAAGACAAGTAATAGACAACAAACATTCTCAAGGCTTGTATGTGCCAGCAAATGGAATGGTCTTAGACATTCCATTTGCCGAAAATGTAAATGCGCCTTCTTCAACCGAGATGGGGAAGGCCATATCACCAATTGTTGTCCACCATTTTTCCATTGCCTGCCACATGTTTATCCCCTTGGCCTTTAGTTTATATCCACTGGTAACCCCAAGGTTCAGCAATGCTGAACGAGTAGTAATCATAGTGGTGGCCCTTAGCTGGTTTGTCTTACCTGCCGGTATCCACTGGGTATCATAGCCATTGATGGTAACCATGGCAAATTCTTTATCAAATACAATGCCAAATTTGTATCCATCCAGTAAAACAGGATATGGATTCGGGTTAGTTATGTTTAAGGTAACAGCCAGAGCGAGCGGTGCACCATGATTCCCTGCCTTACCCTTAGTTGGTTTTATCTTCCCGCTATAATACCAGTACCCGTCAAACTGAGGTACGTCTACCATTTCGATTTATTTCAATTTTCGGTGCCTTAAAATTAGCCGCAGTTGGCTTTACCTGCATACCGGCACAGGAAACAAAAATTACTCCCATACCAAAAATAAGCGCTGTTAATAGCACAATAGTCTTCTTTGACATAATAAACCTCCCTATTTAAAGTTAATGGCTATGTTAACCATCTTTTCCGCCGCTTATAATGCTTTACATCGGCAAAGCTCTTTTTTTTGCCTTTATCGGAAAGCCCAAGGTAAAAGTCTTTAATGTCTTCATTTTCCTTAAGTTTCTCAGATGTATCGTCCATTACAATCCGACCGTTTTCCAGTACATAGGCATAAGGCGCAACATTCAATGCCAGCTTAACATTCTGCTCAACGAGAAGGATTGAAATGTTCTCCTCCTTGTTCAGTTTGGTAAGAATATTAAATATCTCGTGTATAAGCATAGGGGCAAGCCCCATAGACGGCTCGTCTAAAAGCACTAGCTTAGGTTCTGTCATAAGCGCCCTTCCAACTACTGCCATCTGTTGCTCTCCACCACTGACAAATCCTGCGGTTTCAGATCTTTTCTGCCTCAGTCTGGGAAAATAACGGTAAACCAGCTCTAATCCATCTTTAACTGTTCCTGTCTTTCTTAAATGGGCCCCAACCTTCAGGTTTTCCTCAACAGTTAGGTGTTCAAAGACGCGACGACCCTCGATTACCTGGATTATGCCCATCTTTGCAATCTCCACGGCAGTCTTTTTATGAATCCTAACGCCTTCGAACTCGATAGCCCCATCAGTGACCTCTCCAACCTCAACCTTAAGTAGGCCGGAGATAGATTTAAGCGTCGTGCTTTTTCCTGCACCATTGGCGCCTAAAAGGGCAACTATACCACCTCTTGGGATCTCTATGGAGACTCCCTTGAGCACAAGGATCACCTCATGGTATTTTACCTCAATATTATTAATACGTAATATTTTATCTGTTTCTTCCAAGGGCCCTACCTCCAATTCTCATGTCTTAAATTTCGAAATCCGCATTACAAATTTCGAAATTAATTAATTACCATCCGTGCCATTCAGAGGCCCATTTTTTCGGCCATCTGGCCTTCAAGTCAACAAATTCCACCTCTTGAAATTTTTTGTCCTTATATTCCTGGACCAGGCAAGCAGATGCAGCCCTATGATCCGTAGGTGTATAAGTAACATCGCCGGTGCCTAAGCCGATATGATAGTTTTTCATGGTTTCAAAACCCTTTTTCATAATACCAGGCCCTGTTAGATCGCCTGCCTTGTCTGCACGTTTCATTGCCTCCCAAAGCACTAATGCATCGGCCCATGCCTGGGGTGTCCTGTTCAGACGTTTCACTGCCGGTATTCCTGGGTTATATTTCTTGGCATACTCTACAACCTTATCCATGTTGTCAGATTTTTGCCCAAAGAATTTTACCGGGGTAGCGCCCAGAACAGTCAAGCCATCTTTAGCGCTCATAGCATCTCCTGCAAGACGCGGAAGATTTTCATCCATTCCCCAGTTATTAACTATATGGTCAGCCTTTAATCCCATGGCATAGCAATCTCTGAGGGTAGCAGAGACGGACATGGTTGTATTGCCGTGCCATACTAAATCCGGTTTAAATTTATTCATTGCCATAACCTGGCTCTTAGTATCAATGGCAAAGAGGCTAACGTCCTGGTCCTTGCCTATCTCAAAGCCAAGCATTTTTGCCTGATCCTTTATTGCATTAATTGCTGCGCTGCAGTATGGAGAAGAAAACATATACGAACATACGAGGCTTGGCTTTCTCTTTCCGTAATCAGCATTTTTTGGCCATTTTTTATCATACCAGGCAGTAAGGCATGCCCTGGCATTGGTAGAGTAATCCGAGGAAAAGAAAAGGTTGTAGGCCGTTCCGAGATGCTTTTTTCCATCCTTGCTTACCCAGTCTACTGGTCTTGTAAGGTGGGCGGAATATGAGGCGGATACATACGGTATTTTATCCTTGTTAACCGTAGGAGAAAGTGCCTCTGTATCACCTGTTCCCCATCCCATTATAGCGACAACCTTCATTCTTTTAAGGAGCTTATATTTGGTCAGTGCCTCGGGGATACGATAGCCATAATCAAACCAGGTATATTTTATCTTCTTTCCATTTATGCCACCTGCATCATTTATATAATGGAATGCCTCTGCCATTCCGATGGCATAGTCTTTACCCACATCCGAGGTGGCGCCCGTTGTATCCATAATGCCGCCTACCCTTATTGTCTTGGCAAGCGCTATAGAGGACAGTCCAAACAAGAATGCAAAGGCAACAACAAATATCAATATCTTTTTCATTTTCATAGTGTTCCCCCTTTTTTAAAAATAAACTTATTAAACTCTCTTAACAATAATATTACTATATTGCCCTGATGTTCACCCCCCCTCTACTTTTAGTTTAGTCGTTAAATAGTTAACAATCTCGTAAAAAATCGATAAATTCTCTTTTCCGTCATTCCGGCGAAAGCCGGAATCCAGTAATTTCAATACGTTCTGTATGCCGGATCGGGCCTGCCCCGTACCGGATACGGGGTCCGGCATGACGATTTCGAGACTTTTTACGAGTCCATTAATAGTTGAATAGTTAAGTTGTTTACAATTATCAATCTAACCATTAAACCTTGATCCTAATAAGAAAACGGCCAAAGATTAAAATAATTCTTTATCTGCCACCATCTATAAGAAATTCCCCTTGGCTCATAGATTAAAAATGCGCATATTGCAAGACCAAAGGCGGCGTCCTTGATAAATGCAAAATCAAAAAGGATCTTTGGGTAATATTCAGCAAGAGGTATGGCCGCCATCTGCAACAGTTCCATTACCATCACCATAAATATGGACCCAAAAATGGCCCCGTCAATCCCTCCTCCGCCGATTAATATTACACCTACCAGCCAGAGAGACCAGAACCATGGAAAATGCTCAGGGCTTAAGGCCGCACAGTTGCTTACCCAGAATGCCCCGGCAATACCTCCCATAAATCCTGCGACAAAAAAGTTCAATAACTTATACCATACAATATTAATACCGAGCGTCTCCGCGGCAATATCATTATCCCTGATTGCAATCCAGGCCCTTCCTACCCTGCTTCTCAACAAATTAGCCATAACCATGACCGTAAGTGTCAGAAGAATTATCATTAAAAAATATACCTTAATATCCGTGTCTATAAACCATGGGCCAATCTTGATAGTGCCTGGCGGAAGGGAAAAGGCCTGGCCACGACCACCAATTTTGCTTACATACTGGGTCAGCACAAAATCAACGGTAATAAACTGTGCTGCCATGGTAGTAAGTATAAGATAAAAACCCTTTACCCTGGCTGAAGGGAGACCAAATAGCACACTCCAGAGGCCAGCAACCAGGCCGGCTATAATTATACTTATAGGGTAAGCAATACCCCAGTCAATGGCAAACTGAGGCCATGGAAACCTCAGGATTAAAAGGGTGCTTGTATAGGCTCCCACAGCAATAAAGGCGGCATGGCCTAATGTTATCAGGCCGGCATACCCTATAAGAAGCTGAACACCCAGTGCGCCAAGAGCAGTGTATCCTATCATATTGGCTACACCCAGCCAGTATCCATCTATAATAATCTCATATTGTGCAAATAAGGGTATTATGACAAATACGATGAGCAAAAGAAAAATCATTTTCCCCTTTACTACATTGGTCTGCCACCAGCCCTGATCCTCAGCATAGTACTGATGATAATCTCCACAAGGAAGCCAAACTCTTGTCATAAACTAATCTCCTTCAATTGAAAATTGACAATCGAAAATTGAAAATTCAATGCTACATTCTCTCAATCTTTTCCCAGCCCCAGAAACCATAAGGCATAAACAGCAAGAAAATTGCCATAAAAGCAAACGGGAAAATCTCCTTAACCCCGCCCGGGAAAAATCCGTCTAAGTAAGTGCCGGCAAAATTCTGTAAAATACCAATAGTAATTCCCCCTACTACTGCTCCGGGGATTGAGTTTAGACCGCCTAAGACCACGGCAGGTAAAACCAACAACCCCAAATAACCGATAGATATGTTAATCCCGTTGATATTTCCCAGAAGAGCGCCTCCAACACCGGCCGACATAAAGGCAATGGCCCAAGCTGCCGCATATACAAATCTGGCGCTTACCCCTAATGACAGGGCTGCCGTCTCATCGTCCGCTGTTGCCTGCATAGAGAGACCCCAACGGGTATATTTAAAAAAGGCCACAAACACAAGAAAAAGCACAATTGCCAGAATAAATGACCAGAAATAAACGGTTGAAATCTTTAAAAACCCTATGGTAAAAGGCTTAAGAGAAAAAATAGCCGGAGTAAATACCATTGTGTCCGTGCCCCAGATAAATCCAATTGCTCCCTTAAGGAAAAAAGAAAGTCCAACAGTAACCATAATTACGGCGAGGATAGGCTCTCCAATAAGTCTGTCTAAGAAGATTCTTTCCACAAGAATACCAAGAACAATACCTATTATAAGGGTACATATTACACTTAAGATAAATGGCACACCTGCTGTATAAAAGGAAAGCGTTACATAGGCTCCTATAAGGGTTAACTCTCCCATGGCAAGGTTCAATACCCCTGAGCATTTATATATCAGCACCCAGCCAAGCGCAACAAGCGCATATATACCTCCAACCATAATCCCGGTAGTTAGTGTCATTAAAAATAATTCCATTCTTTTCTACCCCCCTTTTTTTAGTATGCAGTAAGCAGTAAACAGTATGCAGTAAGCAGTATGCAGTAAGAAAAACAATTATCGGCAGAACTTGTCTGCTTTATCGATCATACCATATAACATTCTATTTACTTCATCACACCTTTCCATAAGCTGTTGATATTGATCAGCTTTTATATATCCAAAATCCTTTGAAAAATCTAACCACACTTCAGTTTCACCAGCCTCACCAGCACAGTCTATTAATTTGCTAATAAATGCCTTTTCGTATCGTCTTTTTTTCCATGCCTCAGCCAAGTTTGCAGCCACACTTCGTGAAGATCGTCTTATTTGATCTGTTAGAGAATATTTTTCTTCTTTCGGAAAGGTTTTTGTAAGCTGATAAATATCCAAGGCAATCTGATAAGCCATTTGATAAACCTCTAAATCCCTATATCCTCGATATTCATTCTTTGTCACATACACTTCCCTTTCCCTTTACTCCCTACTGCTTACTCCCTACTGCTTACTTATTACTTCTTACTGCTTACTCTCAATTTCCTGAATCCTCAGATCCGTCTTTATGGGCTGTTCCCTTCCGTCCTCATAGGTTATGGTCATATCTAAGTGAACAATATCCGTATCCTTATAAAGGTTTTCTATGATATCCTTGTACCTTTCCGCCATAAAACCCCTTCTGAGTTTGCTTGTTCTCGTTAGCTCATCATCGTCCGCATCAAATGCCTTAAAGAGATTAACAAATTTCCTTATTTTTGCCGGCTCAGGAAGGCTCTCATTTGCTTCTTCAATTTGCTCCTGGATTAGATTGTAGATCCTTGGATCCTGGGATAGTTCCGGGTAGCTTGTGTAATTAATCTTATGTTCATCGGCCCACTTGCCTGCAACTGAATAATCTATACACATAACAGCCGTTATATAGGGAAGTTTATCACCTATGACCCATGCATCCTGAACATGAGGGCTAAACTTAAGCCTGCTTTCCAGATATTGAGGCGCAAAAGGTTTTCCATCATTGAGCAACATAACATCCTTTGACCGGTCAAATACAACCAGATGGCCGTCGTCATCTATAAAACCAGTGTCACCTGAATAAAGCCAGCCGTCCTTCAGTGTCTTCTCGGTTGCCTCATCGTTTTTATAATACCCTTTAAAGACTGAGGGGCCCCTTGAAAGAATCTCACCATCTTCCGTTATCTTGATTTCCGTTCCAGGCAAAGGTGTACCCACTGTGTCAAATTTTATATCTCCATCCCTGTGCACCACCGATATTCCTGCTATTTCAGTCTGGCCGTAAATCTGTTTCAGGTTTACACCCAGGGCATGAAAAAAGCGAAAATGGTCAGGCCCCATTGCAGCGCCGCCTGTGTAACAGTACCTTAATCGCGACATCCCGAGATGGTCTTTCATTTTTTTTTGCATAGTAATATATGCAAACCAGTTAGATACCTTCCAATACCATGGTATATGCTTCTTTTCAAACCTTAGGTCTGCCACATGATACCCTATCTTTGTTGCTATTTCATAAATCTTTCTCTTTATCCATGTAGAATCTAAATATTTGACCTGGACCTGCCTCGTTAATCCCTCATAAAGCCTGGGGGCGGCAAACATAACATGGGGGCCGATTTCTCTTATATTATGCTGTCCTGTTTCAGGCTCCTCCGGAAAATTAATGGTATATCCAATTTGAAGACCGCATGAAATCGACATCATCTGCTCTCCTATCCATGCGAATGGAAGATAGGAAACAAAGTCATCCGTATCATAACAGGGGTCTGTTTTCATTAGATCCTCACCCATGCTTAGCATGTTATAATGCGTCAACAAAGCGCCCTTAGGGAGCGCTGTTGTTCCGGATGTGTAAAACAACAGGCAAATATCATTTCCGTTGCCCTCCTTTATCAGATTTTCAAAAAGCTCCGGTTCTTTTTTATCCAGTTCCCTTCCCAACTCTTGAACAACTTTTATGCTTTTGAGAAAATCCTGATTGTAGCGCCTCATCCCCTTTGGATCATCCCAGATTATATACTCTAATTTCGGACAATCGGGCATAATTCCAATTCCTTTGTCCACCTCTTCCTGTGTCTCTCCCACAAAAAAATTGCTGTCTGAATGATCTATAATATATTTAACCTCTTCCATCATGCAGTCCTGAAAAAGCCAAACAGGGATGGCTCCGGCACACATGGCGGCCATCTCCGCCCACACGCCTTCCGGCCTGTTATCACCAATCATGGCAACCTTGTCTCCCCTCTTTAGCCCGAGACTTACCATTCCAAGGGAAAGGTATTTTACGTTTTCAAGATAGTCCTTCCAGGTAAAAGGCCTCCATATCCCAAATTCTTTCTCCCTCATGGCAACCTTTTTGTCTCCATATCTTTTACATTGATGCAAAAATAACTGGGGGATTGTCAGGTCTTCTGTTATTTTTATATTTTCCTCGGTCATTTTATCTCCTTGTTGCGTAAAGATCTTCCTCTCCTAAATATGCCTTAATAACCTGGGGGTCACTGCTAACCTTTTCAGGGATTCCATCTATAACCATATTTCCAAAGTCAAGCACAAATACATTATGAGATATATCCATAACTACCCCCATATCATGCTCAACTAAAATACATGTCACTTTCCAGCGTTTTTCTTCGTTTATATCAAGAATAAATCTGGCCATATCCTCCACTTCTTCCAGGTTTAGCCCAGCCATCGGCTCATCAAGAAGAATTACTTCGGGCCTTAAAGCCAATGCCCTTCCAAGTTCCACCCTCTTTTGGAGCCCATAGGGAAGCATATGGGCAACTTGATCTCGAATTTCCTCAATCTCCAGGAGATCTATAATCTCCTCTTCAATAAATCTCCGGTCTTCTAACTCTTCCTTCTTTGTCTTGCCAGCATAGATAGAGCCGCTTACAATTCCGGATTTTAAATGCACATGAGAGCCCATTCTTATGTTATCAAGCACGGACATCCCACCGTAGAGCTCAAGCTTTTGAAATGTCCTCCCAATACCAATTTCAGCCCTTTTATGAGGAGAAAGGTGATTAATTTTTTTCCCCTTATAATAGATATCTCCCTGTTGAGGGTGGTAAAGTCCGTTTATACAGTTCATCATTACTGTCTTTCCCGCGCCATTTGGTCCAATGATGGAATGTATCTCCCCTTTTTTTACCTCCAGACTAACGCCATTCAGGGCCTGGACCTTCCCAAATGCCATAAGAATATTTTCCAGTTTTAGAAGGACATCCCCTTCCCTCACCTCAGACGAATTATCCATAACAGTTAAGCCTCCAAATTGTGCTTTTAAAATTATGACATCTTACATCATTATATAATAAAAAAAGCCTGTCATTATTGACAGGCTTTTTTTATTATATTGTTAACAATTGCTCGTTTATCTGATAAGAGCTTGAAATATATATCAAAAAAAATTTAAATGCTTGTGTTATTTCCATGCTAATGTTTTTGTTACCATATTTTATGTTTAAACT
>Ga0208279_1001917_pt1 | contig 10645 bp, 10 predicted proteins | sample AntAceMetag02UKM_FD_184766 | JGI IMG/M metagenome (GOLD analysis project Ga0208279, IMG submission 184766) | Saline lake microbial communities from Ace Lake, Antarctica - Antarctic Ace Lake Metagenome 02UKM (SPAdes) (version 2) | ecosystem: Environmental > Aquatic > Non-marine Saline and... | reverse complement strand
TCGTAATAAATCCTTCACGCCGAATATGGAACCTAGGTATGGATTATCAAATACACTTAATGTGTACTCTTCCTCAGGATCATAATCGAATTTTCGAGCCAGCATATTTTTCCAATTGCGGGCTTTGCGAGATTGGGTTTTATTGAGCGAGTTGTTATAAACCACAAAACGGTCATTTTCCATTTTCATAAAGAAATCTCCTTATTCAATCAAACATCGTGAGCAATAACCCACTGTTTTTCGCCATTTATAGATATCTTCATTGGCCCAGCTCTGAAGCTTATTGCCAGCCAAGCACAGAAGTAAGTTTCTATTTCGGAAACTAATTGGGACCAGGTCCATTTACCTGAGCACTCGATGGAAATGTCGGTTTACAGGGTCTGCTGAGAATCTGTTTCCCAGGATTCAAGTGGCTAGCGATCCGGCCATTAACGGACTCCAAGATACATCAAAATTACATCGAAGGTGGCGTCAGTTTCAGGCATCCTATATCAGCCAATACACCAGTATATTCTAATATATCGAGTTTATTTTGTTGAGCCGAGTGTAAGCCCTTCAATAAAGTACCGCTGCAAGAAGAGGAACACTAACAACGTTGGCAATGTTCCGATTAATGCGCCGGCAACGATTACAGGCCAGTCTGTGACATATTGTCCTTGCAGTGTAGCCAACCCAGCTGTAATTGGTTTTAAAGAATCGCTACGAAGGAGAATGATTGCCCAGAGATAATCATTGAATATCCAGGTAAACTCAAGGGTCGCAGTTGCAGCGATAGCTGGTAATGTGAGGGGCAGCATTATCTGGGCCCAGATTCGGATTTCTCCACAGCCGTCGATCCGGGCAGCTTCAATGATTTCACTTGGAACAGTCCTCATGTAATTTCGGAGCATGAACGTACAGAATCCGAGTTGGAAGGCAGTATGGAAAAAAATTAATCCCCAATAGGTATCGTACAAGCCCAAGAAATCAGTTAATCGGAGAACGGGAAGCAATAACACCTGGAATGGAAGTAGCATTCCACCTACATATGTAAAAAAGATCCATCTGTTGCCCGGGAATTTGAATCTAGCCAGCGCATAAGCCGACAGAGATGAAAAAAACATCGTAAGGACGAGGGAGGGGATGGTAATTTTAAAGCTGTTGGGAAGATATTTATTCAAACCGCCCCGGTTCCAGGCGGTTAAGAAGTTCTCAAATGTGATGGTTTTTGGCCAGGAAATAAATCCATTGGTAAGAATGTCATCAAAAGATCGGACGGAAGTGATCAGTGCGGTCAGGATAGGAACAAACCACAGGAGGGCAGTAATGACCAGCACTATATAGATCAAGACCCGCCAGGGAGATTTGAAATATTCTCGAGCGTTTTCCATATCAATATTCCAATTCATCTTGCATAACCCGCCAAAGATAAAGGAAAATAAACCCCAGGCTGATTAGAAAGATGATCACAGCAATTGCTGAGCCATAACCCATTTTGTAATTATTGAATGATTCAATATACATAAAATTCGCGAGAACAGAAGAGGCATTGGCAGGACCCCCTCTGGTCATAATAGAGACCAGGTCAAATGCTCTCAGCGAGTCGATCACACTGATTACCAGTACAATAATCGTTACTGGGGTTAATAAGGGAAGCAGTATCCGCCAAAAGGTTTGCCAACCGGTTGCGCCATCTATATGAGCAGCTTCTAGTAATTGGGGATTTATGCTTTTTAATCCCGCTAAATACAGGACCATTACATAGCCGACCTGGCGCCAAATGGCCACGATGATAATTGAATATAGGACAATATCCCTGTCACTAAGCCATCCGGGACCTTTTTTGAATAGACCTGTAGCAACAAGGAATGTATTTATTAACCCTCCTTTTGGATGGTACATCCAGCCCCAGATCAACCCGCTGACAACCATCGCCAGAACCATGGGCATATAAAAATTCATTTTAAAGATTTTTTCACCTGGAATGGATTTATTGAGAGCCATGGCCAGGAGCAAACCAAAAGCAACTGGGATTGTGACAAAAGCGAGCAACCATTTTAAGTTGTTCTTGAGTGATAGAAAAAAAACTTTGTCATGGAAAAGTCTTTCGTAATTTCGCAATCCAATAAATGTCGGTGAGGTAAGCCCATCCCAGTCTGTAAGACTGAGATAAAACGTATAGAACATGGGGCCAATAACCCAAACAAGGTAAATGATCACAGGAATTAAAAGGAAAAGGTAGGGGACTATATTCCGTCTGAATCTAGCCACAGCAACCTCCTGAAAAATGAAAGACAGGTTCGTGGCAAAACTTCTGCCACGAACCTGGAGTATTAGATTACTCGGTGACGAATATTTCTAATCGAGCAGCTTCGAGATCAACAAGCAGTTCATCAATGCTGTCCGGATCATCCCAGAAGGCCATAAAGGCATTCATGCCCTCATCAGCCATTTCTGGTGTTGTATCCCGATCATAGAACTGGGCAACAAAATCAGCGCCTTCTATTAGGGCCAAACCTTTTTGTTGAGTTTCTGTGAAGAGGGATTTATCAACGTCAAAATTTGTTGGCAGGCGGCCAAGTTTTTCTGCAAAGAATGTCTGATATTCAACAGAGCCCAGGTAAGCCAGGAATTCCTTGGCTTCTTCGGGGTGCTGGGAGTTAACTGGAATGAAGAAACCATCTGTTGGTGCATCTTCACCGATGAGCACAGCGGGGTCGATAATCGGGAAGCGGAAGAAGTCAAGATCGGCTTCGGTCTCATCAGGCAGGTCGTCCCGGATAAAGTCACCCATCAGATACATAGCTGCATCACCGGCAATCATCGGTTCAAGAGCTTCTGACCAGGAGTAAGCTGCAGCGTCTTCGAGGAAATACCCCTCATCAAGCAAGACCCGCCAATACTCAAAAACATCTGCAACACGGGGATCGGCATAGCTTTCTGTGCCAAGCATCAGATTGATATGGAACTCAGGTCCATTGACTCGCATATTTAGATAATCAAACCAGCCAGCAGCGGTCCAGCGGTATTTGGTTCCAATTGCGATAGGGGTATATCCATTCTCCTGCAATGTCTCGCAAACAACCAGGAACTCGTCCCAGGTTTCTGGGGTTTCAAGTCCTAATTCTTCAAAGATGGAAACCCGATAGTAGACAGCCCACCAATACCAAGAGGTTGGTAGGAAGTATTGGGCATCGTCTACGGTGCTCACGGCCTTGAAACCTTTGGGATAGCTGGTGTTCCATCCTTCACTTTCCCAGACATCACTGATGTCCATGATCTGGTCGTTATCAATGAAAAAGCGAGCGCGATTTCCAGCAAACCAGGTTAACACATCTGGAGGTGTCGAAGCAGTCAGGTAGGCACGGATGGCCGTCTTGAAGTCCTCGTGGGCAACTGTACTGTGGATGATCTCGTAATCGGGGTGAGCTGCCTGGAATGTAGCAACAGCTTCTGCATCAGCTACACGGGGATCTGGATCGCTCATATAGGAGTTGTAGATCAACACAGGTTTATCAACGGGGACCTCAACTTCCTTGATAATCGTTTCCCCTTCTTTTTCTACGACGACGGTTTCGATTATGGTCTCCGTTGTTGGCTGGCAAGCTGATAGCAGAATTGCCAATACTATAACAAACCCTATCAAAGATGAAAATTTATGCTTCATGCTTTTTCCTCCTTATATTATTTTATTACCTTGTGTTAATAAGTTCCGTAAAATTTTTGAGAGATTCACCTCCTTATAAGGGTCCTGTTGATTTTCGGTTTAATAATGTTGCTTTGATAGTTGGATGCATTACTTCAGTAATCTTGTTGGAAATGATGTCAATTAACATCTCTGCTGCAATTTGGCCAAGTTTTGCCATATCCTGCCGCATTGTAGTCAATGGAGGATCAAAATATGATGAAAGAGGCATATCATCCACTCCAATCACCGAAAGCTGGTCAGGAACTGATATATTGGATTCTCTGGCCTTTCTTAGTACACCAATTGCCATCCGGTCATTCTGGGCAAATATTGCTGTTGGCGTTTCATGACCAGAAAGCAAATTCCCTAGACCCTGGTAACCAGATGAGGCAGTCCAATCACCTGAAATGATGAAGTGTTCTCTGAGATTTACTCCATAATCCTTTAAAGCAGAACGAAATCCCTCGATCCTTTCTCGCGTTGGTTTCTCATTTAATGGACCAGTCACCATGGCAATTTTTTTATGATGAAGTGTTAATAAATGTTCAGCTGCACGGTAGCCGACGTCAAAATCATCAAGAGTAACCGAGCTGATTTTTTTGCTCTCAGGACTGCAACCAATAAAGACAATTGGAACATCTGTGGGCAGTACACGATTTCGAAATTCCACAAAAGGATTACACAATAATAATCCTTCGGTTCTGCGGCTTTTTACGAGTTGATTGATTGTGATTTCGAATGATTCTTCGTCTGGAATGGAAGCAGAAATGACAAAATAATCCTTTTTACGGGCTGCCGCTTCTGCACCCTCGATATATTTCGCAAAGGTATAGTCTGTCAAATTAGGGGAGAGGCATGCCAGGGTATAGGTACGTCCCCGCGCCATAGAGCGGGCAATGGCATTTGGCATATAGCCTAAATCACGGATGGCTGCTTCCACTTTCTTTCGGGTATCTGGCCGAACCTGATCACTTCCGTTGATAACGCGGGAAACTGTCTGATGAGATACACCAGCTTGGTGAGCAACATCGCGGATCGTAATATTGGAGCGGGGCATAGGTTTTCCTGGACAGGCAAATGTTACCGGTCACATCAGCAAGATAAAAATAATGGACCTATGTTACCGGTCACATCATTTATTCTATAGTATAAAAATCTTTCTCACTTGTCAACAGGAAGAAAATCATATAATAGGATCAACTCATGAGAGTAGTTTTGAAAGATGAAAGAGGTAAGATACTGTAGGATAAACCCCTCTTACCTAACAATTCATTTGAGTGCTTATAGGGTATACACGGCTTGCTCTGTGTGCTGATATCAACCTAATTAACACGATGTCAGATGCATACATAGAAACAATGAAAATAATAGACAAATTTCACACTGAGGAATGGATTTTATAGACAAAAGCCCCCTGTGGGCACAATGGGCAACTTCCCATTCTATTTAGAGGTATTTATAGACAATGAACAATTACAACCTGAATTAAAAGGTTGAATTGGGAGGAGGGATAACTCTTATTTTTGAGAAATCGAGTCGCCAATCCAGTGAATTAATTAAATTTTGGGTGCAGTTCTGGTGCAATCCTGGTGCAATTGGCATGGAAAGGATGGATTTTATGTTCTTGATGGACAATTTCTAGTCCACTCTATCGAGAGGATGGATAGGAATTTCCCCCATATACAGGATGTTCACCGTCTCTGTCCAATAGAAGATCAGATGTTTATATTGGGCGGTGTTTTTTTCATATGGCATTACACTCACTGATTTTCGACATTCTTATTGTTGCGACCCTTCTTCAAGATGCCCGACCCTAGCTGGAAGAGCCTTCGGCCGACTAAGGCGAACCATATCACTAGGAACAGGGTATACGGCAGAATCACGAGCAGGGCGACAGTTGCCGATGGTGTCAGAGCTTGTCTGAGATAATCGGCTAATGACAGCGCATGTGCTAGAATTCCCACATAGGCGGTTGATCTGCTGAAGGATTTGCTCTGGAGCATGACCGATGAGACTATCAGACCCGCAACGGACACAAGGAAGAGGCCCATGTTGAAACCACCAACGGCGCGTTGGTTCGTATTAGCAAGCACTGCCTGCCCTACCGCCAAGAATGTTGATCTCTGCGCGTCTGTCGTCGCAGCAGCGTACTGGTTGCTGAGGGAAAGCATGGAGAAGGGATTATTCGTTGCAAAAAAGATCCCAATCCCCAGGAGGGCAAAGGTCATAGCGATTGCCATACGGCCTTCATTAGCTTTTCTGAGCACGAAGTAGAGGGCGAGAAATACCACAGTGAACATTGCGTACATCGGAACTTCCAACCCCCAAAAGTCCAAAAGTCCAATGATTCTATTGCTCTGGAACAGCATGAACCAGTCACTTACCGTGCTAGGCTGCGGGTAGAAAATGTGAGCAACAGCCTCGCCCAGGATTGACACCACCACGATCAAGGCAGCCGCGCCGCCAAGTTTGTAGAGGCTCTTATAGGCGGAGTCAGCGGTTTCGGTATTAGTAACTTGATTCATCTTCAGTTATCCTTTCCGTTTTGTCTGATGAGCGGCCAGTGTCGCCGCCTAACGGATGAGCTTTGTGAAGCATCCTGGTTAGGGCACCCGGAGCACCTCAAAAGAGCAATTACGGACGATGGGTAGCTGAATGTGCTCAACCTGACTAGCAAGGCAGCAAACACCAGATTGAGAAGTGAACCACCAGCCCACCAGAATGGAAACAGGAACATCATAAAGATCCCACCAATAAGGAGACCAACCCGAACAGCCTGTCCTTTAAGGAGCAGCAGCAGGGCAATGATAGTCTCAAATAGGACAACCAGGCCAACCATGAATTGAATGTAAGGAATAACTAATGAAGACCATAATCGACGGTATACAGGAAAGAAGGATAAGTCGGCGAATGCTGAGTAAATGCCTGGGTTGCTAGTTACAATCACAGCATTTACAACTGCCCCTACTAAAAAGATCACCGCGAATCCGAGCCTGCCTATTTCATTCCATTTTTTCATATATTCCTTTAATGGCTTCCTAACCCAAGATGAATCATGTATTGTATTCCAAGGAAATCTGACAACAATCCCATCACCATATTCCGTATCCCAATACCTAGTGTCCGATAATAGTAGTATGTACGGATTATTCTTATTCTTGTATCCCAAGACAAAATTTCTTTCTTGCTCTCTAAACCCCAGACCAGGTGTGATTTTTCATCTAATCCAGAACTCTCAACCACTTTTCTGTTTGCTATTTTCACCCCTAACGGTGAACTCACATCAAAGAATATCTCACTATTTGAATAAGTATCGATGAGCCGAATAATAAAATCTTTTATTACTTGTTCTTCAAAGTAATAGAATACTCCTGCTGCAATGAATAGCACATTTCCGCTAACTTCAATATTCTCTAACCATTCCTTATCCAGAAATGATGCGACAATGAATTTCCTCCTCTCATTTTCACTCATAAATTTGCTTCTAAGCTCAATAACATCCGGCAGATCTAAGTCATACCACTTGAATTTTCCATTATCCGTTCGCTCAAAAGTAGTGTCTAACCCGCAACCAATATTGACAATGGTTCCTTCTGGATATCTCGTTAGAAATTCCTTTATTACTTGATCACAAAATAGACTTCGTTTTATCCAGGCAATTTGGCTGAGGTCATCAATATTTTGGGTGATTTGTGAAAAATCAAAATCAACCTGTTCAATAATCTTTATTGCTGTTTCGTCAACTAACATTGGTTTCTGTTTTTTCGATTCTACAGCCCGACCCCAAAGAGGTAAAAACAGAGTCTTTTGTACATCACCAAGATTGATATTTACTCTATCTGTCATTATTCTTTTCCTTATTATCGATTATCGGCTTAACGGATGAGCTTTGCGAAGCATCCTGTGAAGGGCACCCGCAGCCACTTAATCAGTATAAAACAAAAAACCTGCTGGTCCTGTTATTTATGATTTAATACACATCGCTTTTACCGGCTATCGGGTGGAGCGGGGGTTAGCCTTCAGCATCTTCATATTTATCAATTTGGCCAACCGTGTAGTTCATGAAATCCAAGGTTTCTTGAAGTAAATGAGGTTCTGCCCGCTGGCCTATTTTGACTCCAAAACGCACACCTTTCCGTTCTTCCCATGCCTGATCTATTGTTCTTATCCATTTTGGGTCTACCATTTGTCTGGCCCATTCTGCTGCAATCTTCTTTGATTGCACTGTTCCTGTATGTAGCACATGCAACATTCTGCAATATGTCAAAACATAAAAAGACTGACCGAATCTGGAATTCTGAAAACTAATCGGACGCTCTAGTTCATCTTCGTATCCCTTTATCTTTTGAAACATTGTTGTTTTTATCTCGTTTTTCAATTCAAGTATTGGTATTGGTTCTAATATGGCTTTGGGTTCTTGACCAATCAAAGTGATTCCATGCTCTCGTAATATCCACCGAACATGCCATTTGTTATCATGAGTTGATTTTTCAAACTGAGTGCTTCCATTATCGAAATAATATAATTTCTTTTTCCCTACCGTATTCCAATCATTCAGATCCCTGATGCTGATATATGAACCTTCTAAATGTTTGGCAGGGTAACAATCGATGCTGTGAATTCTTGTCTGGATTTCTTGAAGAAGTTTTATGTTTGTTTTGGTTAATTCATTTTCGATTACACTAATGAAATCTACATCGCTATCCAAGTCGAAATCGCCAGATGCAAGGGAACCAACAAGATAAATTCCAATAAGATTTTCTGATATTTCTTCTTTGACATCCGCTACAAAGATTTCAAGCACTCTCCGTAATTCAGGATAAGGTTTATTGGGGATTTTTTTATCATCAATGAATTTCATTTGAATAATGTGGTGTTTTCGTAGTTTTCTAATCTGAAGGCTAACGGATGAGCTTTACGGAGTACCCTGTATGGGTTGCGAAGCATCCTGTGAAGGGCACCAACATACGGGTTTGTTTTTCCCCATCCTACATCCCTGGTCATCCGTCTTAACCGGCTGTCGGGTGGAGCGGTAGCTAGCCGATCAATGAAATAAGACTAATCAATACAAGTTATTATGTTTACCAATTAATAGTGCCTAATGTTCTTGGCTGGGTTCAAGAAAGCGCAGACTGAGGTTGGCAAGCAATATCGTAATAATGATTGCCAGACTTGGGAATAACATCAGGAATGGATGGGTTTGCAGGAACGGACGGGCAGCATTGATCATTGCCCCCCATTCCGGGTGAGGGAGCTGAACACCGAATCCCAAAAAACTTAGACTGGAAATACTAAGAATGCTGCTCGCAAAACTCAGGCCGAAAAGGGTAATGATCAGCATAGTGATGTTGGGTATGATGTGGCGCCGGATGATATGCACCGACCCGGCGCCCAGCGCCCTGGCAGCCACTAGGTATTCAGAGCTCAGAAGGGAGTAAACCTGTCCTCGCAGAATACGCGCATAGCCCGGCCACCGTACTATGGTCAGCGCGATCACAAGACTGCGCATGCCAGGTTCGAAGATACTGATAAGCAGCAGTGCAAAAAGCAGCGCTGGGATGATCATCAAGATATCTAATATCCGAGTCATCAATTCGTCCCAGATCCCACCTTGGTAGGCAGAAACGGCTGCCCAGAACGCGGAGATCAATATTGAGCATGCAGCGATTAACAAGGAAGACCCTATGGTGACACGTCCTCCATAAAGCAGCCGGGTTAACAAATCTCGCCCCAATTCGTCTGTCCCCAGAAGATGGATCTGGTTTGGCTGAGTGAGCTTTTCGGCGAAATTGATCGCGTTAGGTTCGTAGTTGGTAAACAGCCCTGGGAAGGCACAGGCAAATACTATCACAGCAAGCAATGTCAGGCTGAGAGCTCCGATGACTGTACGCGTCATGATGTTCGCCCCCTTCCTAATCTCTCAACGGTTGTCGGATCAAGGAAAAAGTACAGGCTGTCGATTAATATATTGATCAGGACGAAGATTACCCCTGTATAAAGCAGAATGCCTTGAATGATTGGAAAGTCGCGTGCCATAATGGAATCAACCAACAAACGCCCGACCCCATTCCAGGCAAAAATAGTTTCAATGATAAAGGAACCGCTGACCAAATTGCCCAACTGAATTAAGAGCGCGGTGCTGATAGGTAGTAACGCCGGTTTGAGCGTATGAATCAGGATGACACGAATCCGTTTCAGCCCTTTCGCATGAGCGAATTTGATGTAGGGCTTTTCCGAGATTTCCCGGATACTTGAACGGATTACTTGAGTTGTCCAACCAGAAAGGTGAACACTGAGGGCAGCGACTGGCAGCACATAGTGCTTCCCTGTTTCATGCCCAATTGCAGGCAATAACTGCAGATCAACTGCGAAAATCCAGATCAAGAGGACGGCCAGAAGGAATACAGGAACAGAATAGTTAATCCAGGCCATACTCTGGATACATAGATCAAGGATCTTATTATTTGTGACTCCGGCCAAAATGCCAAGAGGGAAGGAGATGATCAGGGTCAAACTAAATGTGACCAAGCCCAGGCGTAGGGATGCAGGTAGGCTGCTCTGGATTTCTGCCAGGACCGGCCGTTTTGTGCGTGAGGAGTAGCCCAAATCCCCTTCAAAGAGGACCCTTTGCAGCCAGCAGCGGTATTGCTCTACCAGACCTCTGTCAAACCCATACTCGCGTCGGATTTGTTCAACCATTTCTGACGGTGCTTCCGTCTCGCGGCCCTGATTGGCAATCAAGACCGCTGGGTCGCCCGGCATCTGGCGCACCATCACAAACGCCACCGCTGAGATGACGAACAGGTAGAAAAATCCTAAAAATATCTTGCGAATGATGATTTGCTTCATACTGTATCAGATGCTCCCCTGAAGGGAATCCGGGGAAGCATCTTCGCTCCGTTTTTATAAACGATTTTATTCTGCAATCTTGTATACTGTATTCAATGAAGGGCGGAAAATAGCATCCAGCGTCAGATC
>Ga0208279_1001916_pt1 | contig 10648 bp, 9 predicted proteins | sample AntAceMetag02UKM_FD_184766 | JGI IMG/M metagenome (GOLD analysis project Ga0208279, IMG submission 184766) | Saline lake microbial communities from Ace Lake, Antarctica - Antarctic Ace Lake Metagenome 02UKM (SPAdes) (version 2) | ecosystem: Environmental > Aquatic > Non-marine Saline and Alkaline... | reverse complement strand
TGTAACATTAATAATTATTTTCTGTATATAACCTATTACTACAAATCAATGTGTTTAAGTTTAAGGCTGACGTAAATTAATAAAATCATAAAAAAATAGCATTAAAATAGAACTTATCCACAACAAACCACCTTAAACCAGAACACAGAAACGGAGAAAAAAATGGAACATTATTCCTTTCAATCCGTCATTTTTGATCTTGATGGTGTTATAACTAAAACGGCTACCCTTCACGCCCATGCCTGGAAAGAAACCTTTGACCAATACCTGAAACTATTGGAAAAAAGAGACGGAGAACCTTTCCATGAATTTACCTATCAGAATGACTACTTAACATTCGTAGACGGCAAACCCCGCTACCAGGGTGTCAAAACATTTTTAGAATCCCGCAGTATTACCCTGCCCTTTGGAAACCCTTCTGATCCGCCAGACAAGGAAACGATTACCGGAATCGGAAATAAAAAAAATCAACTCTTTCATCAATTATTTAAAGAAGAGGGTGCAGAGGTTTTTGATTCCAGCATCAGACTGGTCAAAAAATTAAAAGAAAATGGCATTAAAGTAGGAGTGGCCTCCTCTTCTAAAAATTGTCAGGCGATTCTAAAATCAGTCGGATTGGAAGATCTTTTTCAAGCCAGGGTTGATGGTATTGTCTCTGCCGAACTTGGACTGAAAGGAAAACCGGAAGGAGATATTTTTGTAACCGCCGCCAAAAACCTGGGAACACTGCCTGAGGATTCCGTAGTGGTGGAAGATGCCTCCTCAGGCGTCGAAGCTGGCAGAAACGGCGGATTTGGTCTGGTCTTGGGAGTTGCCCGGGAAAATAATGAGCAAGAATTGACCAGAGCCGGCGCTGATTTAGTGGTTACTGATTTGGCAGAGATTGACATTCAGCTCATCAATGACTGGTTTGGGAGAAAACCCAAACCTTTTTTTCAAAACTATGATCACCTGAAAAATACACAGGGAATCTTCCCGAAAGAACACCTCAAAGGCAAAAAAATTCTGATCAACCCCACCTATCAACGTTCCGATAAATCGGTCATTGATACCGATAAAAAACTGGTTTTCTTCCTGGATTATGACGGCACCCTGACTCCTATCGTTGCAAGTCCGGAATTGGCCGTCATCAGTCAGGAGATGAAACAAGCCGTTATCGAATTGTCCAAAATCCATACCGTGGCTGTGGTCAGCGGAAGAATGAGAGAAGATGTGCAAAATCTGGTGGGCATCAAAGGTATTTTTTATGCCGGCAGCCATGGTTTTGATATTAAAGGCCCCGGCGGCTTTACCATGATTCACCCGATTGCCGAAAAGACCATCCCTCTCGTTAGCGAGATTATCGAACAATTAAAACAAACCCTACAGGATATGGAGGGTGTATTGATTGAAGAAAAGAAATTCAGTGTAGCAGTCCATTATCGAAACCTGAAAAAACAGGAGAACTTACCCTTCATTGAAAAAACGGTGAATGATATCATACAACAACATAATCAGCTAAGATTATTAAAGGGCAAAAAAGTATTTGAAATTCTGCCCAATATCGACTGGGATAAGGGAAAAGCAGTCAGATGGATTATGAATGCCCTGGAAATTCCCTGGGATAAGACTTCCGTCTTTTATATCGGTGATGATACCACAGATGAATATGCCTTCAGGACAGTTGTTACCCGAGGGACGGCTATTATGGTAACCGATGATCCTTCCAAACCATCGTCAGCAGATTTCCAGCTACAATCCCCCGAGGAGGTAAAAAAATTCTTTGAACAAGTTATTGCAATTTCTAATTAATAGTTATGTTAATGCTAAAAATGGCACCAATAACAATCATGGGAATTCTCCCTGGGCACTGGAGTATTTGAAATTTGAGCCTGGCGAGGAAAAACTCAGAGAGGCATTATGCACCTTGGGAAACGGCTATTTAGGCACCAGGGGCGCATTCACAGAATCAACTGTCTCAAGAATTCACTATCCCGGCACCTATATGGCAGGTGTTTATAATAAATTAGAAAGCCAAGTTTCAGGAAAAACCATTACCAACGAAGATCTAGTAAATTGCCCCAACTGGCTACCCTTAACTTTTAAAACAGCAGATGATTCTGAGTGGATTCTGCCAACTGCTGATAACATTGTTTCTTATTATCAAAAATTAGATCTCCGAGAAGCAGTCCTGATAAAAAACTATAAAATTAAAGAAAAATTGGGAAAAATAACTTCAGTACAAACCCGAAGAATTGTTCATATGGGTCAAATGCACCGTATGGCTATTGAATATGTGATTATACCGGAAAATTATAGTGGCGAAATATGGATCCGTTGGGGACTGGACGGCACAGTCCAAAACCAGGGAGTAGACAGATACAGTGATTTGGATTCCCTGCATCTTAGCCCTGACAAATCCGGAACATTTGCGGAAAACGGAATCTACCTATCAGTTACTACCAGCCAATCCAAATTTACCATCGCCCAAGCCTCCTGTGTTTCTGTTACCTGTCAGGGACAGAAAATAAAGCCCATCTCAACCGAAACCAAAACAGAAGAAAAAGCTGTTTTTCGGGAATTTAAGATAAAAGTAGTTAAAAAACAAAAATATAGTATCGATAAAAATGTTTCTATCTATACCTCCCAAGACAAGGATTCGTCTAATCCTATCAAAGATGCCATTCAATCGGCTGAAAAAAACCCGGATTTTCAATCACTTTATGAGTCCAACCGGAAGGTTTGGACAGACCTATGGGACCTGTTTGATATTAAAGTTAAAGGTCATATCTTTTCCCAAAAAACTTTGAGGTTACATCTCTTCCATCTTTTACAAACCGCATCACCTCATAATACCAAATTGGATGCAGGAATTACCGCCAGAGGATTATCCGGAGAAGCCTATCGGGGACATATTTTTTGGGATGAAGTTTTTATCCTGCCCATTTACGATTTTCGTCTACCAAAAATTACCCAATCCTCCCTGCTCTACCGTTATCGAAGGCTGGGCAAAGCCAGGGAATATGCCCGGGAAAACGGCTACAAAGGGGCCATGTTCCCATGGCAAAGCGGATCTACCGGAGAAGAAGAAACACAAATCATTCATCTTAATCCCAAATCCGGTAAATGGGGACCTGATCACAGCAGAAAACAAAGACATATTTCCTTTGATATTGCCTATAGTGTATGGGGCCATTGGAAGATAGCCGGAGATCTTGAATTTCTCTCCCATTATGGGGCAGAAATATTCTTTTCCATTGCCTGCTTTGGCGCAAGCCTGTCCTATTATGATGAAAAAGACCAAAGATATCATACCAAGGGATTAATGGGTCCTGATGAATTTCATGAAAGGTTCCCCGGATCCGAAGAGGCCGGCTTTAAGGACAATTCTTATACCAATATCATGATCGTTTGGACTTTGAAAACTGCCTTAGAATTAGCTTCTATCCTTCCCAATGAAGCTAAAGAAAAGTTAATTAAAAAATTGAATATCAGCCAGGATGAATTGAAACTTTGGAAAGATATCAGCCAAAAAATGAATGTAATTATCAATTCAGGTGGCATCATCAGCCAATTTGAGGGATATTTTGATTTAAAAGAACTGAATTGGCAGGACTATCAAAAGAAATACGGTAACATTCAGAGAATGGATCGCATCTTGAAGGCTGAAGGTAAATCCCCCAACCAATACAAAGTAGCAAAACAGGCTGATACCCTCATGCTCCCCTATTTATTTTCCATAACAGAATTAAAAGAATTATTCGACGGTTTAGGCTATACCTTTAATCAGGATATCTTAAGAAAAAATTATGAATATTATGTCCAGAGAACCTCCCATGGTTCCACCTTAAGCAAAGTGGTTCACTGTTACCTGTCTGATATTTTGGGAAAAACCAAACAATCATGGAAATGGTATTGCCAAGTCCTCAATTCCGATATCAATGATATTCAGGGTGGAACCACCCCCGAAGGCATTCATACCGGGGTGATGGGCGGGTCAATCAATATTGCGATTAAAAGATATGCGGGACTTAATCTGGAAAATGGTATAATAAATATAGTTCCTGATTTACCTAAAAGCTGGAAAGAAATTGCTTTCAAAATAAAGTATCAGGATATTTGGTATGCCCTTGAGATAAAAAGGGATCAAATCACCATTAAGCTGTCGGACTCAAAAGAATCAAAAGAGAAAGATTACCGGAAAAAGGTCATTATTGCTAACCGTGAACATCTCTTGAGGGTAGGCCAGAAAAAGGTCATTGACCTCAAAAAAAGGAGGGACCATAAATGAGCAGTAAACAAATTCTGGTGCTAACCGGAGATATCACCCATTGTGAAAAACTAAAACAAAATCTGGAAGCAGAGGGATATACTGTTGATATCGCCTACCGAGGTGATGAGGCTATCAATATTTTAAAAAGAAAATGGGTTGATTTAATTATTACTTCATATTACCTTGCAGGGGGGAATGAATGGTATCCACTTTTTACAGGAAATCAAAAAAAATAAGGAACTGCAAAATATCCCGGTCATTGTCCAGACCAGCAAGGTCAATATGGAAGAAAACATAAAAGGGCTTGGTGTCAACCTATTTATCACCAAACCCTATGATATGGCAATGTCATTAACTTAAGATGTACGTATTAACGAATCTCCTCGCAGCAGAGTTATGGAGTATCTATTACTCTTTAAAATAAACTAATTGATCGCAGCAGAGGGCGGGGAATCAAACTCTAAGAGATTAAAGTAGGTATTTTGAGTGACACTCCCCCAGCAGGAGCTGGGGGTTTCTTTTAACTACAAGCAAAAAAAGAAATTGAGCCCTTCGGGCTGCCGCTACATCTCCAGACAGGAGTCTGGAGTTTTATGCGGCTCAATAATCCGTAATGGCTTTTTCAAAATGCCTACTTTTTTTAGACATACTTTTGAAAGGTACTTATCATTTGTATCCATTCTTTAATTTTGTTTGCATATTCTAAAAACTTCTTTTGTTTACATTTGAATAAGTGCCAGATAATTGCCCCTTAGTGCGTTTATAATGTCGTCCATTACGTACCGGAAGGATGTTATTTGATATTTCTACTATAATTTTATCAAACATCTCTTTTTTCCTTCCCTTATCCTTTTCCAATATAAAACGAATTAATTCTTCCTTCATAATTCCAATAGCAATATTTTTATTAATTTCCATTTTATGCTTGTATTTTTGATGATTTTTAATATTAAACTCTAACTTAGCATCTAGAAGAATATCATGCATAACATTGCATAAATATAGCGTAGCGTAAATATCCTGTTCAATCATAATGGGCTTGGTTCCTGTAAAATTTTCTATAAAAAGCTTATTCTTTAACACATCATATGCAGTTTCTATTCCCCAGCGTAATCTATATAAATATACAATTTCAGATGTATTGAATTCTTCTCTTGAAAGATTCGTAGCCAAATATTCCATACTACCATTATCTAATTCAAATCGCACAAATCTTAATGGTATAGAACCGGTCTTTGCTAATTTGTCAGCTGTTGAGGTCCCTTTATGGGGAGATAATCTGGATTTATCAAACATAATATTGACATATTCATCATCGGTAGTCATAGTGAGCTGTTCTTTTTTGAATACAGTTGCTCCAATTCGTATTAAAAAGCTTTCATGGCGTTCCATCAAGTTAATAAAAAATTCACCAGAGGGGTATCCTCGATCAAAAATTACTATTCGAGGTTTCTCGCCGGTAATAGAGTCGCATTTATCAATATGTAAAAGCGCCTGCTTCCGTTCACTAAATTTCCATTTATTAATAGTACAATCAATAATCATTTTATTTAGTACATCGAAAAGAGATGATATTCCAAGTTGCGCTTGTGGCTTTGCATTTTTGTGTGATGCATTTCCGTATAGTTCTAGGTTTTGGACAGTATTTGGCACATTAACAGATGAGCCATCTACCGCCAGGACAAGATACCCTTTTAATCTCTGAACCATAGTCGTATCTTGGTAAAAATTCCTTACATGGAAATCACTGAGTTCCAGAAAAACTTCTGGATTTAGTTTTTGACGCTGTTTTAGGTATCCGGGCTTAGATATGCTGATTTTGGATTTAATTGATTTGATAAAACTTCTTATCTCCATGGTAAGCGTACGTCCCTTTCTGCTCAAAATTGAAAGAAGAAGTTGATGTAATGGAAGTTTTCTGTTTCTGGTAAAATGAGAATCTTTAATTGCCTTACAATGTTTAATAAAACAGATGGTATTCGAATGGTTTATATCTATTGTAACACGTAGGTTAGAATGTTTCACTACCATCACATCCTTTTTGATCCATCATCATAAACAAGACGAGGTTTCTTTTTTGCATATGCCGCTTTTAAATAGGGAATCTGATCTTCGGTAACCGGTCCAAGATAAGCTATTACTCTTTGTTTTACCTGGTTGTCTTCTCTTCTATTTTCAACTAGACTAGCATAATAATGAGCTTTACTAGCATATTTTTTGGTAAGAATCTTTATGAACAAACAAATCACCTCTCACTACAATGATATCACATAAAATATATTTATACAATAATTATACAAAGTATTTCTCACTACATTCAAGACAAAAAGGATATCGGAAACAACTATTGGTTTAGTTGTTTCCGATATCCTTTTTGTCTTGAATTCTTAAGTTAATGACATTGTTATAAAATAAGGGTTTCAAGAAAATATCACCGTATATGCCTTTATTTGAATAATTTTAGAAAATAGGTACTTTTACCCCTCAAAAATGGTACTTTTTCAGCTAAAATTTAACTCTTTTAAATCTAAAAGTGGCTATTTATAAGGTTTTCCTAATTTGAAGAAGATAAAAATAGGCCAAAAAAGGGGGTCAAATTTGCCATTTTTAGAAAAATGAGGCCCGTTTAAAGGCACTTTCCGTGCGTTTTTAAGGCATTCCTGAAGGGGGTCTGAAAGCCTTGTAAACAAAGGCTTTTGTCATCCCCGCGAAAGCGGGAATCCAGTATATTCTTAATAAATTATCTCTATCATCTGCCGGATACCTTAATTTAAATCAAATTACATAATTGGTTCTGGTTTATGCCCTGCTTTTACTTTGCCAAAAGAATAACAGATTTTATTTTTTATGGTTTAATTTTTTTTAAAGCCTCAACCATCCGGTTAAGAAACTCCTCAGACCCTACAGATTTTCCGCTAAAGGTTACCGAATTATTAACCTGGCACAGCTTCTCTATTTATTTAATTTAAAAGTAAAATATTAATTGTCTAAGAAAATGGGTGTCTGTTCCTATTTATTCCTAATAATTCCCTCTTTGAGTGATATGGTGCGGGTAGCTCACTGCAACGACTCGTGCTATTCTTGGCATAGATAGATTATGGGGCTTTGTAAAAGTGGTGTCAAAAAAAATAGGTGTCCTTATTTATCCTCCCTTGTCCCTATTATCCCTAATTTTTGCTTGACATTAATTTCCTAATACTATACACTTATTAACAAATGTATAGAAATAGGGATAATTATTATGAGTACAAAAGAGAAAAAATTTATAGAATTTCTGAAGAAAAAAGGAGGAATGGTCAGCTATAAGGAAATTATCAAAGCTGGCTTTAACAAAGCTTTCCTTAAGGATAACCTGAATTCTGGCCGAATTCAGAAAGTTGATCGTGCCCTGTATAGATTATCTGATGATTTTACCCTGTCAAACCCGGATCTGGTAGCTGTGTCAATCAAAGTCTCAAAAGGAGTTGTATGTTTGATTTCTGCTCTTGCTTTTCATGAAGCAACAACAGAGATACCCCACCGTATTAATATTGCAATTCCCCGTGGTGCATGGGCTAATAAAATTAACTATCCTCCAGTTAAATTTTATCACTTCGCATCCAAAGCATGGGAAGCAGGTGTTGAAAAACACGAAATTGAGGAATATCAGATTAAAGTTTATAGCCTTGCTAAAACAGTTGCCGATTGTTTCAAATTCCGCAATAAGATTGGAATAGATGTCGCCAGAGAAGCTCTCAAGACTGCTATAACAGAAAAAGGTGTACAGCCTAAAGAAATTATGAAATATGCGGAGATTTGCCGTGTTGATAATATTATCAAACCTATTTTGGAAGCTATGCTATGAAAAAAGATATCAAGAATATACAAGCCTCTATACGGGCCAAGCTACAAAATAAAGCAAAAGAAACAAATCGTCCTTTCGCGGAAGTATTGCAATATTTTGGAATAGAAAGATTTCTTTATCGGTTTAGCTGTTCAGAATATGCTAACAAGTTTATTCTAAAAGGCGCGCTAATGTTTATAGTTTGGCATGTCCCAGAGCGGAGGAGTACACTCGATATTGATCTCTTGGCACAATTTAATAATCAGATAACGAGCATTGAGAAAATGATAAAGGATGTCTGTAAAACAGAAGTTGTCCCTGATGGTCTTATCTTTAACCCCAAAACAGTGAAAGGACAGAGGATAAAGGAAGATGCGGATTATGAAGGTGTACGGGTGAAGTTTTTGGGATTTCTCGACCGTTCACGCATTCACATGCAGATTGATATCGGGTTTGGTGATATTACTTATCCAAGTCCGAAACTTATTGAATATCCTGTTATTTTGGATTTTCCAAAGCCCCATCTTAAAGGTTACTCAGCAGAAAGTGTTGTCAGCGAGAAATTTGAGGCCATGATTAAGCTTGGTCTTCTTAATAGTCGAATGAAAGATTTTTATGATATTTGGCTTATGATGCACCAATTTAATTTTGAGGGTTCAAAACTTATTGAAGCATTAAGAAGAACTTTCACATATCGCAAAACAGAGGTTCCGGAGGGTAAAAAGTTGTTTGCTAAAGAAATCTATGACGAAAAATCTGATCGGCAGATACTTTGGAAAGCATTCTTGAATAAAGGAGGTATAAAACACTCGCCTGAGAAGTTGTCATTAGTAGCTAAAGAGATAGAAAGATTTCTTTATAAACCACTTGATGCAATTAATAAATTAGAGAAGTTTGATGCCAGATGGAAAGCTTCCGGACCCTGGGAATGCAATAGATCAAGATCTAATAATAATAAATAGGTACACATCCTATTTTTTCTATTGTTTAACTTTCCATTTTACGGGGTCTTCCTTTGGGACGTCTATCTATGATAATACCTAAAGTCTTAACTATCTGAATAAAAACTCCTCGGCTTCTTTGGATTTTCCCTTAAAAAATACCGAATTATTGAACTAGTTTAATCTTCTCCTGACATCTTGCAGAAGTGATATCAATGAAAATAGGTGTCTGTCCCTATTAATCCCATATTAATCCCCAAATTATTTGCCTAATACATGTGTCCCTGTTTTTTTGAAGTCCGCGTTATCTGTTATCTTTGTTTAAATCCACTTCTATTTCTTTTTAAAAAGCTTATTAAAAAACACTAAAACCTCGTCCAGATTAAACCTCTCATCCCTTCTAATCATTAAAACAAGATTTACATTTATTGACCTTTTTAATTCTTTAATCGCCTGTTCCAATAAACCTAAATTATGAGAATAATCTCGTTCGTATCCATCAAGACGCAACTTTTCATCAACCATCTTCAAGAAATCTGACCGGTTAAAATCAAAACCATTTCTGATAAAATGCCCTAAATCATAATAATCCCGAATCGCAGGTGAAATTCTTGAAATTGCAGCTTTTAATTTTTCCGCGACGCTTTCTTCCAACGATAGCGCCAAAACTTTCCCCTGCTCAATCAAATCTTCACCTGTAAATGGATCCTGAAAAAAATGTTTTATGGTGACTCGTTCAGGTTCAAGGAACGGGGACTGTCTCAAGGAAATCTCGAGCTTAATATTTTCCTTTTTGTCCGACAAAACAGATTGAAACTGAATATTAAAAAGGTACTGTGTTGAATTATTAAATCCCTTTCCTTCGGGATTATCGCTGGTAAGTTCCAATATATCTAAAAAAGCAGGCATTTTTTCACGAATAGGATTTATGACTTTTGAGCGTTTCCCGCGCGTCAATAGATCAGCATTGCCTCGATAAGCAAAATCAAGATCCTCACTCAACCTGTGATAGTTCAAATACACTTTGTTTAAAAGAGTCCCGCCTTTAAACACGATATCAGTACTTAGATGTTCATTAATTCTATTAAGAATTCTGGTTAAATGAAAATCTTTTTCTATTACAGTAGCAACAAATCCTTGCTCATCCGAGAGATAATAAATAACGTCCTTCAGTATTTTTTTATCCATTCAAAATAACCTTCCAATCTTGATTGACAGCACCTTTTCTTGACTTAATAAAAGGATTAAACGGAGAATATGAATTATCCCTTCCTATAGATGATTTTAATCGGCTCAGCTCCTCCAAAGAAACACCCGCACGCTCAAGCATAAACCCCGCGCGTTTACGAACAGCGATAACCGGAAATTTATTTAAATAGCGCACAAACTTCTTCACATCGATCTTTTTGATTTGTTTATTGATTACCTCTTGTACATTTCCCCACGAACCAATGGGCTTGGAAATAAAATCGACCAGTGAGCGCTCTTTATCACTAATTGACACATACTCCTCGTCGATCTTTATTTTTTTTATTCCAAACATTTTTTTAGAAGATATTTTCATAGCCCGAAAACTTATTTTCCCAATCTTACGCATCCGATTGGTATCTGCATTCAAGATAGTAACTTTCT
>Ga0208279_1001915_pt1 | contig 10663 bp, 9 predicted proteins | sample AntAceMetag02UKM_FD_184766 | JGI IMG/M metagenome (GOLD analysis project Ga0208279, IMG submission 184766) | Saline lake microbial communities from Ace Lake, Antarctica - Antarctic Ace Lake Metagenome 02UKM (SPAdes) (version 2) | ecosystem: Environmental > Aquatic > Non-marine Saline and Alkaline... | reverse complement strand
ATAAAGATAAGTGTCCTGCCCTGTGAAGGTGTCATGTTTTTTGATAAATAAATGGACTGAATCAAATCCTCTATGGGAAGACCATGGTTAAAAATTTCTGAATCTTCATTTTTTTCCAGATTCAAATAGATGTATTGGTCAAAATCCTTTGAAAAAATCTCAGCCGCATTATATATGCTATAAAGTCAAGGCAAATATTCAAGATTGCTGTAACAAAGTAAGGGATAAGTGAAATCATCAGCAACTCCCAAGCTCTCCATGGATAGAATGGATCGAAACAAAAGAACCCATAAATAAAAGCACCCGGTTGCTTCAACAGGAAGTCTTCAACAGGTTTACCGCCGACAAAGATGCCGCTCTCATGACTTCTGCCTTCGACATTGAATATCTTTTTCAGGACTGGCGTATCACACGGATTGTGGAATTTGAAATCGAATGTGCTTATAACAAAGTTGAAGAAGGTTTTTAGATTGGCGTACCGGATTCTTTTGTCACTTTCATAATGTCGCCTCCTTTTGTTTAAGTTCATATAAATTTGACATCTGCCCCAATTGTCTGTTAACGATACGTTTAATTTGATATATTTCTAAAAATTTGAGATTGAATTCAAATCCGGAGCATCATGGGTGTAGGTCTTCGAATCTTTATTGTTAATGATGATAACGCTGTGAAGCGTCTTGCGCTGACAAGGTATGAAAGGTTAATGCAGCGTGACCCGGATATATCCTTCCCACAATATGCTGGCAAGCGTGTGCGATATGCTGAGGTGGCGATTGAATTTGAGAATCGAAAGCCGGTAGAAATCTTGCGTATGGAATATTTCATTATGCATTTCGACTCTAAAGGGCGGATTGATGGCACTGTTCAAGATGACATAATGAGCTTAGGAGTAAACCTGACACCACCTATTTATTTTAAAACTGATCCTGTTGTCATCGATGCCCAACACCACTTTGCTAAAAAACGTTTTGATCATCAATTTAGATGGAAGCCTACTCCAGAAATAGAGATGGCAATTTTAAAGGCCATCTTTAAAAACAAAGCCATGATCTAATCATATAAGGTTTTGATTTACAAAAGTAATCTTCAATTATATTAGTATAATATTCGGTATTAATTGAGGCACGAAACCTTGACCGGAAAACCGGAATTAGGGGAAAGTGACAAACACAAGATGTAGGGTCGGGGTCGAATCTGGATTAGGCAATAATTATTAACAAGAGCAATAAATATCTAAATAGTATCACAACATTTTGACATTGCTAAATATTTCAGGTCATGGCAAGAGATGTCAAAATGCATAAGTCACATAATATGGGCTTCATAATGAAAATGCAAAATTGCAATTAAGTCTCATGCGTCATTTTCTGTATGTCTATCATGCAAAAATGATTTAAGTAAAAATCAAAATAAATATCATTTTAAAAAGGCTTAGATTGAAAAAGGCTACAATAGATGTTATAATATAAGAAATTTATTAAAGTTAGATATTCTTCCTGGAGGATAAAGTGGATAATTTGCCAAAAATTGAAAAATGGTTTGCTCAATATCTAAGACTCACAGCCTTCCCAGCTCCAACCTGCAAATTAGAATCTATTCCAAAATGGGAAGAAACACTCGGAGAATTGCCTGAACAAAGCAATACACAACCAAAAGCAAAAATTTTGGAGGAGACTGGGAAGTTTGGAAAAGGTGCATTATCCTTAAAATTTGTTCCAGGAAGGATTGACTGGCATTATCTACCCATTCTTCTTACAGACAAAATTGCAGAAGATTTACCTAATATTGGCCAATTTATAGAAGCTATAGAATTAGTTAAGCCTGTGATGGTTAAATGGCTTGAATCATGTGGTCCTCTAAGCAGGCTTGCTTTCGGCTCTCAAATTAATTTGCCTACCGAAAATCATAAAGATGCTTATGTGTTACTTAACGAATATTTGCATTCTGTTGAGTTAGACCCTAATTCATCAGATTTTTCATATTCAATTAATAGGATTCGCCCTTCTAAAAGTGGGATATCAGATTTAAAAATTAATCGCCTTTCTCGCTGGCGAGCGACGAAAATGGTGTTAAAATCAGAAAGCTCAGAATCAGATCCAGTTTTTTTTGTTTCTGTTGAAATGGATATAAATACAGTTCCAATAAAAGATCTCATTATTTCAAAGGAACATTTCAATATACTTTTCAATGAATTAATTGAAATGGCGATTGAAATAGCCGAAAAGGGAGATATCTCATGAATCTTGTTCCTAAAAATGCATTAACTGTTTTAGATAGTCTTGGACAAGATGTATTTAGTCTGACTGGCTATGCGCATCCTACCAGACCTACCTTTGCCGAAGAAATTATGCCTGCAAAAAAATTCAGGCGTAGTTATGAATGGGTTGTCTATCCTGATTCATCAACAGTAATAAAAAGAGGACGGATTTTCTCCGGCAGTTGGGTTATTCATCACGAAATTAGACCATACTTGAAAAAGGAAGATAATCTTGACCTAATTATAGATGAAACTAACGCTTCAAGTGTAGATGAATTTTTCCCTGCTTTAGATATAGCTGAATTAAGTACTTCGGAGGAAAAAGGCTCTGATATCGATAGATTAACCTTTGTTAGTGAAAAAGTAAAAGAAATATTTTGTGATGGTGAATCAGAAATTTTTAAAGCAGGAATGGATAGCATTTTTAGCCAAAGGCTCGATTCAATGATTAATTATTTCGGTGTGTTAACGTTGAAAGCTTTAAGCAATTTGCTTTCGTATAGACAAACTAACATAGAATTGCTTTCGGAAACAATGAGAACGGTCGGTCGTAACGCTGATATAAAAACTAAGAATCTTCGTTTTAGGCTTCTAATAGAAGGCTTAAATCATACCTCGGCAATAATTCGTGACAGTGCTTCACTTGGTTTATATGACATGGAAGATCCACAAGCCATACCTTATCTGGAGGATGCAATAAGCAGAGAAAAATATGACAGCTTAAAGAATGATTATGGACAGATAATTGAAGATTTAGGAGCTTGTTAGTTTTGTCGATATTATTTCGGAAACTTGAGAGAAAAGTTTATATGGAACCTCAAAAAGCAGATGAGTTGGGGGGGCTCCAGGCAGACGCATTAAGGAATTTTATAACAAAGGAGAATGCTCTCTCTGTATATGAGGTTGAAAATAAACTAATTGATATCGAACGAATATTAGCAGCAATTGCTGGTATGCGGGATAATGTTCAGGAAGTTGATTACGCTACATTTGATTCAAATCTATTGGAAGAATTTGAGATAAAAACCAAGAAAATTAAGGGTGATACTGCTGACGATGAGGTCAATAATTTACACATTGATCTAATTGATCTTACAGCTAAACAGGTATGTTTGCTCGCTTCCTCAATCCAAAAAGATGGTAATTTAATGCGAATATTAAAAAAAAAAATTGGCAGGGAAATAACTGAGGGACTTAAAAAAGGTTATTTAAATAAAAATAAAATTAATGAGAAATTACTTCCTAAATTAGCCAAATATGCTCAAAGTGGTTGTTAATCATCTTGAATTCTTCAGATTACTTACTCCTAATACACAGAGGCGAGGATGCCCTAAACTATTTGCTAATTTTTCAACATCCCCCAAAAATTCATCTCAAAAAATAATGTCTCCATCTTTACAGCAGGTGATTTCACCATTGCCAAACTTTTGATAACTGCTATGGAGTGCAACTATCTAAATTTTTAAGATATATAAATCTTACCTCAAAACACAATCAACTTATGAAAACTGGATTACGGCCACACAAAACAATATATTGTATGAGCGCAAATTTTCAATTTTGAGCAAGGGAATTTAAGGTGTCTGCCTTAAACCTTAAATCCAAACCACCCTAATGATGATTTTGATTTAGATTCGAAATCATCAAATCAAACCCGTGTTTACTGCTTGCATTTTGGAGTCGGTTCAGTAGGTTTTACTGATGCATGGAGCCTTATTTTAACATTATTCGGCCATCAATGCTTCGATGGGATCCAGATTGGCGGCTCGGTGGGTGGGTAAAACCCCGGCCAGAAGACCGATAAGCGCTGCCAGGATTTCAGCCAGCAACACACACAGCCACGGGGTATGGGTGGGAAGGGCGGCACGATCATTCCCAGAAGCCATGCCACGCCGAAGACGTAAGTTCTCCTGCTGAGCTTTCCGAATTCTAAAGAGGGCATCTTATAAAAATTTATTGTTAGAAACAATTATTCTTTGTTTGTAACGTTTTCTTTGCAAACTCCGCAGATGGTGCAGGATTTCATGGGGCATGGGGGAGAGGTTTTTTCCTGCAGGGCTCTTTTGTACTCTTGTTTGAGAAACGACTTGTTGATGCCGTGATCAATAAAGTCCCAGGGGAACAATTCGTCTAACGAGCGCTCCCGGAGGACGTAGAAGTCAGGGTTTATGGGGGATTCTTTAAAGGTTTTGGGCCAGTTGCCCCGGTTCTTATGGGCCAGGGATAATATTTGGGCCACGTTACGGTCGCCCCGTGACAACAGGGCCTGTATGTAAGCCCATCGAGGGACGTCCGCATGCATGCGAACATTTGCCACTCTTTTAAGCCCTTGTTTTATGATTTTTATCTTATTTTTCAATGAACGAATATCATCCATGGCCACCCATTGAAAAGGGGTAAAGGGCTTGGGAACAAAACAGCTTAGACTGACGGTTATTTCTCCGATGCGTTTCCTAACTCTGCTGGATTTGAGAAATTTGTGCTTTATCTGTTTGCAAAGTGTGACAATGGCTTCAACATCATCCATGGTTTCCAGCGGGAGCCCCACCATAAAATAGAGCTTTAAGTTGGGTATGCCTTCAGCCACAAGGGTTTCAGCAGCGTTGAGGATATGTTCTTCAGTGATGCCTTTGTTAATGATGTTTCGTAGCCGTTGGGAACCCGCATCCGGTGCGATGGTGGCGGTTTTGACTTTACTTTCCCTGAGCACGGACAAAAGCTCCGGCGAAAGGGCGTCTGCTCTAAAAGAGCTGAACGATATTCTGATATGCTTTTCAAAATTTTGGTTGCACAGCGTGTTGATTTCAGGATGATCCGAAATACAAGCGCCCACAAGACCGATCTTGTCGGTTATGGAAACGCCGTGTCGCAAACAGGTTTCCAGAAGGGAAAGGGGCCTGAATCTCGGCGGCCGGTAAACAAATCCCGTGCTGCAAAATCTGCATCCGTGGGCACAGCCTCTGCCGACCTCGATCAGAAATGTACGGTCGAAGGTGGTATTCGGGGTTAATACGGTACTGCAGGTTGGAGTCCGGGAAAGATCTTTTAAAAACCGGCGCTCAATGGTAACGGGCACGTCTACTATCGGTTCAACCGAATGAAATGTTCCATCTGAATGGTATGTGGCATTGTAAAACTGGGGAACATAGGTGCCGGGAACGTTTCGGGCAAGGGTTTTTAAACATGCGGTTCTATCTTGATTCAGCAAGTCTGGCAACTCTGTACCAAAAAATCGGGGAACAATGGCTTCGGCTTCCCCGATCAGAAAACAATCGATAAAGGGCGCCATAGGTTCGGGGTTTAAAAAAAAGGCGACTCCCCCTGCGATGATGAGAGGGTGGGGGTGCTCTCTATTACCGGATCGCAGAGGAAGTCCTGCCTTTTCAAGAATGGTCAGAAGGTTGGGGAAATCATTTTCAAATGACACGGAAAATGCAATGACGTCGAAAGCGGAAATAGGACTTCTGGACTCTATGGTTGTTATACGACCTGCTCCCGGCCGTTTGTCCGTCGGGAGGAAACCCCTTTCGCATACAACGTGCTCAATTTTATTGAGTAAATTATATACCGTCTGAAAACCAAGGTTGGACATTCCAACATGATACGTGTTGGGGTAGACCAGGGCGACTTTGATCCGCCCTTTCCATGATTTACGAATGGTCCCGATCTCCGATTCAGCAACTCTTTTATGGAATTTGTCGGTTTTCCCTGCCATTGATGATTAAATGTAAAAAAGTAAACCGGATAAACCGGCATCATGTTCGTAGAGCTTAACATAACAGGATTGAAAATTGAATATTGACGATTGACTATTTAAGGAAGTCGCTTCGCTCCATGGTTTTGATTTTTAAAAAATTGGGAAAATTCCTTAACTATTCAATCTTCAATCGAAAATATTCAATTGGTTGTAATAAGGGAATTATTATTTTTAGAATCTTTTGTCACAAAAAGCAAAAAAACACAAATAAGAGCCTAGTCCGCCTTTTTTCTTAAAAATGTCGGCACATCCAGGTCATTAAGGTCGCTGTTGTCAATTACAATCCCTTTGTATCCTCTGTATGTGGCGCCGCTCGATTCACCCACCGCTGTTTTCCGGCGGATAAATGTGGGTTCGTCATAATCTACGGCGTCATTTAAGTCGTCAAATGTGACATCTCTGATCTTGCCTCTGAGCTCGGTTCCCTTTTCGGATTTAGGACTTGAATCGATTCCGGTTGCAATAACGGTTACCCGCATTTCATCGCCCAAAGTGTCGTCGATCACGGTTCCCCAGATAATTTCGGCATTTTCTCCGACTTCATTATATATCCGCTCTGAAGCTTCGGTCATCTCTTCCATTGTCAAATCGCTGTTACTGGCTATGTTGATCAACACTCCCTTGGCACCGCTAATGGAAATATCTTCCAGCAGGGGATGGGATATGGCGCGTTCGGCAGCTTCCATGGCCCGGTTCTCACCGTTGGATGTGCCGATGCCCATGATGGCCATACCGGCTTTGGACATGGTTGTCCTGACATCGGCGAAGTCCAGATTGATCAACCCGGGCATCATAATAAGATCGGTAATGCCTTTGACCGAATGGAGCAGAATCTCGTCGGCTTTTTTGAACATGTCGGTCATTTTGGCGTTTTTTGACGCAAGTCCCCTGAGCCGGTCATTGGGTATGGTGATCACCGTGTCAGCGACTTTTTGAAGGGAGTTAATCCCCTCGTCAGCCTGTTTTTCCCGTTTCCGGCCTTCAAATGAAAAAGGCTTTGTTACCACCGCAACCGTAAGGGCGCCAATTTCTTTGCAAAGTTCAGCGATAACCGGTGCAGCCCCGGTGCCGGTCCCGCCGCCGAACCCCGCTGTGATGAACACCATGTGGCTTCCCTTAAGCGTCTTTTTGATGGCGTCGGCATTTTCAAGGGCGGCATCCCTTCCGATTTGAGGATCAGCGCCGGCCCCCAGTCCCTGTGTCAGTTTTTCTCCAATCTGCATCCTGATGGATGCCTTGGAGATGTCAAGAGACTGTGAATCTGTGTTGGCGGCGATAAATTTTACCCCATGGAGCTTGGAATCGATCATATTGTTAATGGCATTTCCACCCGCTCCTCCAACCCCAATTACCACGATTTTTGCAGAATTTTCATTTTCTACCAACATAAACATTTTTCCCCACCTCCTGTAAAATAAGTTGATGACGCATTCTTTTCCGCCCACGGCATGAGCAGTTTGCCGTTAAAGACTTTTGATACTAATAAGGTTATAGAATTTCCCATGGGTTAAATTACTTCTTTAAACCACCGTTTCATCCGGGTCATGACCCGGTGAAAAATATTCGTGTCCCGAATTCTGAATTTTTTATCGGGCTGATTTTTTGCCCCGTACAGGACAAGTCCCACACCGGTGGCATACATGGGATTGTTGACCACATCGATCAGGCCGCTGATTCCCTTGGGAGTGCCCAGTCGACTTGGAACATCGAAAATCGATTCGGCAATGTCCGTTATGCCGTGCAAAAGGGATGATCCGCCGGTCAGAACGATGCCGGATGTGATAACCTTGTCCATCCCGGCCCTGAAGATTTCCCTTTTTATTAATGTGAAAATCTCTTCGATACGGGGTTCCAATATTTCTCCTAATATCTGTCTGGGAAGTTTCCGTGGCTTGCGCCCTCCCATACCCGGGACTTCAATGGTTTCTTCATTGCTGATATCCCGGGCAACGCAGGTGCCGTATTTGATTTTGATCTTTTCAGCATCGGCCTGGGATGCGCGCAAACCGATGCTGATATCATTTGTCAGGTTATTCCCCCCAAGCGACAGAACAAACGTGTGTTTGATGTTTTTTCCGAAAAAGATTGCCAGATCGCTGGTTCCGCCGCCAAGATCCAGAAGCGCCGTGCCCAGATCTTTCTCTTCATCGGTGAGTACGGCTTCACCCGAAGCAAGGGGTTCTAAGACGATATCGCAGACATCAAGACCGGATCGGTTTGCGCATTTTACAATGTTATGAGCAGATGTAACAGCGCCGGTCACAATATGAATTTTAGCTTCCAGCCTTACCCCGGACATGCCCACGGGATTCTGAATACCGCCCTGATCGTCTATAATAAATTCCTGGGGAATGACGTGGATGACTTCACGGTCCATAGGGATTGCTACAGCGCGTGCTGCATCAATGACCCGTTCCACATCATTTTTTGTTACTTCGGGACCCTTTATTGCTACGATTCCACGACTGTTAAAACCGGTTATGTGACCTCCGGCGATCCCGGCATATACGGATGAAATTTCACATCCGGCCATAAGTTCCGCCTCTTCAACCGCCTTTTGAATGGATTCTACCGTAGATTCAATATTTACCACTACGCCTTTCCGAAGTCCGATTGAGGGGTGGGTGCCGATGCCGATAATATTTATTTTTTTCCCTTCCACTTCACCCACCACGGCGCAGATTTTGGTTGTGCCAACATCAAGGCCCACAATGATATTTTCCTGTCGCTGCATATTAAACCTCCTTATGACCTCGTGCGGGCGATTCCATTGTCGTTGGATGTACAACAATGCGATTTAAATTATTGAGATCGATTGATTCCAGATGTGAAAACCCCCGTCTTTTTTTGAGATGCACAAGAATATTTTTAAGCCTGTCATATTTATTCGCATAGTCATGATAACCGATTTTTATTTCTTTGATGCGATCAAAGGCATAAATTGTAAGGCCCATTTCCCTGTCCACCTGAACTTTTTTTATTAATTTGTACGGAAGAACGCTTTTACATTTTTGACCCAGTTCCAGAACATTCATTACGGCGTTAAACGGCATGCTGCGGGGTTTGTCGCGGGTATTGATGTCTGAAAATTCAAGTCCGCTGATGATCGGCAGCTGGTCAGGATCCGATGCCCCCATTTCTTTGAATATCTCCCCGGAAGTATTGATTAAAAATTTTCGGCCAAGGTCGAGAACGGCAAGCGGTTGGTGTTCTTTTATTCTGATACTAATTCCGCACGGAAGATCTCTGCTCACGTCTGCCTCGGTGATCCATGAATGTGCCAGCAGTCGTTTTCTGGTCATTGAAAGATTTACGGAAATAATATTTATTCCCTTTTTTATTTGTGCCTGCTCTAAGACCTGCTTTTCAGAAAGCCTGTCCGTACCGGTAACCACCAGTTTTTCGGCCTTAAAATAGTCGCACTGGGTTAAAAAATCGTAACTAAAAATAAAAACAAAGCTCAGCAGCAGCAAAGCGGCGATCACTGTCGCTGTTTTTACAGACAAAATAACGCGTGTTATAATTCTGTTACGCTTTTTGGCAGCACTGTTTTTGTAATAGTTCCTTCGTGTGTGCTTACGACCCAAGAACTTTAACCTCTCTTTCAAGATTAATGTTGAACTTTTTCAATACGGTTTCTTCAACAAGTTTCATCAATTTTAGAAAATCAGCGGCGCATGCGTTATGGTGATTTACAATAAAATTGGCGTGCTTTGTTGAAATTTTTGCTCCGCCCATGGATTTTCCCTTGAGTCCGGCCATTTCAATAAGCTCGCCGGCGGTCTTGCCGGATACGGGATTTTTAAAAAAACATCCTGCACTGGGTAGACCTTTGGGCTGTCTTTGCCAGCGGGTTTCTAAAATTTTTCGAGCGTCTTTTTTCAGTTTATCAGGATCCGAAGGGGTCAGGCGGAAACGGCCGTCTAAAATAACCTGTTGCCCGGGATGACCCTCTATATTCTCTTTGTTCCATGAAAGCTTCCGGTACGTAAAATCGAGATTTTGTTTTTTAATGTTGCGCACCTCACCGGTGGTGAGCAGAATGTTTATTGATTGGAGGACGCCTTCCATGGAACCATAGGATGTGCCTGCATTCATCATAATTCCTCCCCCAACCGTACCCGGAATGCCCAAGGCAAAATTCATCCCTTCAAGTCCCCGCTTCAGGGCAAAGGAACACAGTGTTTTCATAGGGGCGCCTGCCATGGCCGTAACAATACTCCCATGGCTGTTCCGGTCTGTTTTAGAAATGGCAGAAAGACACTGAGTCAAGACAATCACAATTCCGGGTATGCCGCTGTCTTTGACCAGCAGATTTGTGCCGTTGCCCAATATGAGATAAGGGATTTCTTTGTGCCATGACCATTTTACAACGGCTTTTAAGGCCTCAATGTTTTCCGGAGCAACAAAAGCTTGGGCCGGGCCGCCCACACGCAACGATGTATGTTTTGACATGGGCTCGTCAAATTTGACCGTGTTGCCGAAACGGCGTTTAAGCCATTTTATTGAATCAGAATCCAAAGCCATAATTTCAGAACTCCTGACCTGTATACGTAATTTCAACGTGATATGAAGGTTTAGTCGTAATCTCAGACGCAACAATTTGAACATCGAACATCGAACAGACTGAACATCGAACATCGAACGTC
>Ga0208279_1001913_pt1 | contig 10673 bp, 10 predicted proteins | sample AntAceMetag02UKM_FD_184766 | JGI IMG/M metagenome (GOLD analysis project Ga0208279, IMG submission 184766) | Saline lake microbial communities from Ace Lake, Antarctica - Antarctic Ace Lake Metagenome 02UKM (SPAdes) (version 2) | ecosystem: Environmental > Aquatic > Non-marine Saline and... | reverse complement strand
AGATATCCACCATAGAGACTGAAGCATATCCTCCTGGCGGATCCATGAATAACAGCAGGGCCGGACTGAAATCCCAGTCGAAGTTGCGGCCGTATAACATTTCATCCGGATCCCCATAAGCAGCAAAAAGAGAACAGGCCCAGGCCGGTTCTTCTCCATACCTTTGCAGGGCAGCATTCTCACCCTCCAATGCCAGATCTCCTTCGTAGGCCATCGTATACAGGGGGAACTCATCGATTTGTTTCAAGCTGGCAAGGGTACTGACTTGGTCCGCTGTCATCCCCTCTGGAATCCGCTCATCCTCAACCAGCGGTTGGTTATCCAATACTTGTGGTTTTACCTGGCAGGAGCCCAGTAAAATAACCAGTGCCAGAACCAACCAAACCGGAACTCTTTTTTGATCTGTCGGGGAGAATCTTGAGAGACCTGAATAATTAGACATATGGTTTTTACCCTTACTCATACAAGAAAGGATAATGGAATCGGTATAAAATTGTAAATGGCTCCCTAGAATGATTAAGCACCATAACAAAGGCGTATCAAAGTGCAGGAAGATGTCAAATATTTATAAGCCCTGGCTGGATTTAACATATTCGAAGTCTGGTTCAGTATTATCAGGTTTCCCGTCTGCTTTTTGCTAAAACAAAACCCAATATCCCTCCCAATACCACCAAAAGCACACCACCTAAAACCCATCCGCCCAGGTTATTTTCCCGGGGTTGGTTTTTTTCATCTATCACTGGGGGTATATCCTGATCAGTATCCTCTGTTATTTGATCTGGTTCGGCTTCATCAACTTGCTGCTCTTCTTGATCATCTAGCGTCTCAACAACTCCCTCAAGTGGGGGCTTTCCATCAGGACTTAATCTAAACACACCGCCCCCTTCCGTAGCTACATATAAATAACTTCCATCAATAGATAGGGACAAACTCAATGCAGCGCGATTAGATAGCCCATCATTAATGGCTTGCCAGGTTGTCCCATCATCAACAGAACGGTACACTCCGCTTAGGCGAGATGCCGCATAGATCACACCGGGGTGAGCTCTATCAGCGACCAGGTCGAATATAGCTGCTTCTGGAACCATCCCAACAGAAGAGTGTGTCCACGTTGCCCCACCGTCTTCACTTACATTCACGCCTCCGATTGTATATCCTGCATATAGTCTGGATGGATCTTCTGGATCCACCTCCAACGCAATCAGCACTGGGGGATAAGAATCAGGGTCCCGATTAAGAACACTGATTGAATTATTCTCAGATACCAAGGTCCAGGTCTCACCACCATCTATACTCCGGTAAAGATCATTGAGAAAGAGAACCACGTATGCGCTTCCGTCCTGAGCAAAGACTAGCTCTGTAGCCAGCCTATCCCGCAAATTTGAAATACTCCAGTTCTCACCACCATCTTTAGAATAAACCACACCCATGCCCTCATTTTCAAAGCAGGTTTTTGTACCATGTTGATCGCACTTTTTCTCCCCCTCAATTCCGATCACGCGTCCAGGTTCCGTTGGTGAAAAGGCCACTTTTTTTATGGTTTCCCAGCGAAATCCTTCCATATTATTCACTTGGGGATTCGCATTCTGCCAGGTATTCCCACTGTCGTAGGAAATTTTTGGCATTGCACCGGCATCCACAACTTCAGCAATTAGGTGTGCGTGGTCCCACGGATTAACAGCTATCGCGTAAGCCTCCATTGATCGAGCAGCACCACGCGACATACCCTCCCAATTTTCTCCACCATCAGTACTTTTAAATATTCCACTGCGGGCGCTGCTGAATACCAGGGCCGGGGCGCCTGGTGCAGAAACTACTGTGTCCATCAGAGCGCCTGTGTAACCATCGCTGGCATCAAACCAGGTAGTTCCCCCATCTGTAGTGACCACATTTCCCCCGCCATAATTATTTACAAAAACTCTCATCGGATCATCTGGATCACATTGCATATCAATCGGAAAACCAGAAACAATCTCCTCGGGTCCCCAATATTTGGATAAATCTCCCTCAGTCCCGCTTTTGATTTGCCAGCTAGTTCCGCCATCATCTGATCGGTAAAAAAAGCTCGATGCGCCGGCATAAACAACATTGGGGTCACCCTCACATATTTCAACTGCGCTGGCGTTTGGCAGATCCAACACGCGCTCCCAAGAATCACCGCCATCACTGGTTCGATAGATAGCTCCTATCATCCAATCCAAAGCAGTCAGGTGGGCATCACTACCCGCGGCCGCAAATAATATTTCTGGCTTGGTGGGATGCATTGCCAGACTGCCTATATATAATTCGTCGTATCGAAAACCACGGCTTACACCAAGGGCCTCCCAAGTTTTACCGCCATCCGAGCTTCGTACCACTCCCACACCGCCGGGTTCTAGTGTTTCAGGATTGCTGTTGGCAGCTTCCCGGTCAAAAATACCGGTTGATACATATAATTTTTCGTGGTTGTCAGGATGGATCAATACATATCGAGCTAGATGATCACCATACCAGATACGGTTCCAATTTTCTCCTCTATCTGTGGATTTATAAACCGCACCCCGAGTAAGATCAAAACCCAATCCGTTTAGTGGAGACCCATTCCACTCCCAGCTCCCGATCTCGCCTGCTAGGTAAACTACATCTGAATTTCCCGGCTCTACAGAAAAACCCCGGATAACCAAACTCTGCTCAAGAATACCATTGGTCATTTGGCGCCAGGATTCTCCACCATCATCACTTCGGAAAACACCGCCACCAACATTTGTTCCAACCCAAAGCGTATCAGGATTATTAGGGTCTACCGTCAAACTAAATACCGGCACACCATCTGCCGAAGGGCCGACCCTAGAGGTAATCCCATCGTTGATAGGAAACCAGTTCTTTCCTCCATCAATACTCTTAAATGCTCCCGCATATGCATCCGTCACATACATCACATTTGTATCTCTCGGATCCATCCGAATGTCATATCCTAATCCTCCGCTGGGGCCTCCTGTGCGAACCCAGGGTTCTACTGGCAGATCGCCAACAGTGGAGCCTTCAGTATTTGTTTGGGACGATTCTTTATTAGTCTCTTCTTGCTCAACTTCGTCACCAGGAATTATTAAGCTGATCTCGTCCACTTGAATTTCTGATCCGGGGAAAGTTTGGATGGATAGACCTCCCGAATTGGAGGGGCCGACGTTAGACACAACCAAAAGTGGTTCTCCCTGATTTATACTCACTGTAATGTTTTCATCAAGAGCAACAAGCGTCAACTCAAACCACTCTCCAACCCCGATTTCGGGAAATTCCGAGCTCTCAAGATGCTGCACTTCTCCATTACTTTCTTGCTGCAAGGTGATTGATCCCATCCCCAATAACAAGTGATAGCCTTCGCTGCCAGCAGTCCGGAAACTGACCACAAAGTCTGCTGGTGTCATATGTCTTGCACGGATGGATAATTCTAGTTCGCTCCACTCCCCGGGTCGATGAACAAAACTTTCAGCCCCAATGGTAAGCACACCGTCAACGATCTCTGCTCCAGGGTTTCTATCCCACCCGGGCATTTCGGGATCGTCAAAGGGTTCAAAAAAACCTCCCTGTTGGGCCTGGGCTGGATTTGTTTGGATACCAAGGAACAGTACCAAAAGAACCAAAATCAATAACAATCCAAGAGATAAGATGCGTTTCATTATCATGCTCCTTTATTACGGCTTCATTCCAGGACGATTACTTCTTCAGCCATTATGATGTCGGGCGCATCCCAGCTTTTTTGGTCCATTAATTCAATGAACGCCCGTCGATAAACCAACTTAACGTTAATTGTCAATTTTCCCTCAATCGGATCAACAAATTGGAAGTTTGTTTTGTCTGTTTCAAAAGCAGCGATCCGGTTGTCGCTGACAATCCGAGTAGGATTCCAGTAATTTCCAGATGGTGACACCTCTGTCCAATATTCTTCCAGTACTTTTGCGTAAATTTTTCCGGGCTGACCTCCATAACATCCATCGTCCGGGTCCCCGATCCCTGCCCACTCCGGAATTACCGGCCCCTCAATCATTTCCAGTAACTCCCCATCTTCCATTCGGGCTTCAATCACCAAGATTAGGTGGCGGAGGGGGCTATCGGTTGGTACATGGTGTCCGGTTTGATCATTAGTTATATTTACTTGAAGATTTGCTTTTCCGTCATCTTTCCAAGCCGCAATTGACATCGAGATAGCATTCTTTAATAACTCTTCGTCAGCTGCACCGGGCATGAGGTGGCTGAATATCGTTTCCGGATCTCGAACCAAGCCCCCTTCGTCGATCAACGCAAAATGATCAATCAACCCTGTAGGCATATGGCAGTCTTGGCAAGTTTGTCCCGAGATCGGATCACTATAGGGGCTATCGAGCCATTCCCCAAATGAATTATAAATAAGAGTATCCCAAAATACTGCTGTGTGGCAAGGAGCACAAAACTCGCTTTGGTTTTGGAGAGGAGAATAGGTGTCCTCGCCAGGTGCCACATCTTCAAGAGGTCCCAAAAAAAGCTGGTGTCCTTCACCCGGCCTCCTGAATTCATATGAAAGCACTCCCGGCATATTCGGATATGGAAGTCCCTCTTCGTCTAAGTTTACCGCCCAGATCTTATGACAAAAATCACAGGAAATCCCTTCAGCTCCTTCTACTACCATTGTGGGATCGGTTCCATAAGGAGCAGAAATGGCCTGCATTGGTACGTGGCAGGCACTGCAGTTGCCCGCGGTTTCAGGAAAATCAATTTTATAACCCGGGCCAAAGTAGGGCAGGGAAGGGTCTGGGGGAAGGGGGAATGAACCATAATCCCTGTTATATCCCTTTCTCGTAAGGGGACTCTGATTTCCGTAAACATCCGTACCTGCATACATAGTCAGAAATCTTTCATTTCCAGTAGATTGGGAATGGGCGTCCAAGATCCACTCGTCAAAAGGGAGTGCTGAGGCAGGGTCATCTGGTTGTGCATGGCAATTTTTACAATTTCCGGGGTCTCCGCTGGATGAAAAAGCACTGAGCCACTCGTATCCCGGGTGGTCGGAATCAGTATGCCTGATCAACATTAACTCAATCTCTGTTTCACCAGGCTTGTAGGTCTTTTCTCCTCCACCAATATAATAGCCTGACTTCCAGGCAGTTACCTTCACCGGAGTTTCTGGCTGCAGGTCATTAAAAACAAAACTTCCATCCTCATTTGTTCTCGTAAAGACGTCTGTTGCCTGGATTCGTACAACCACGCCCCCAAGTGGACCATATTCATCAGACACAACTCCAGACAACACTCTGGGTTGTGTCGAACAGGCAGATAGAATTATCAATAATAAGGGGAAAGCTTTCCAAAAACCTTTACGCAATTGCATTCTCCATGAATATGATCGGTAAAGAATATATTAGGAGTCTGTATGGCGACCACTCTGCCATGTGCTTCTGAATACCGGAATGATGGCTCTTGTGCTCATCCGCGGACAAAATAGGCATGCTTCTGGGGCCTCAATGATGGTCAGAAGACATTTCATCATCAAATCCTTGCACTTCTAACCCAGATCCAATCCATTCAGATGCTCTTCTTTTGGCATTGCCTAGATCCTCCCAAATCGCTTCAGTGCCAGCAGGATCACTGTAGAGAAATACGGCTGCCAGTACAGGAGGCTGTGTTCATCATCCCAGCCGCCGTCTTCCCTCTGAGAACTTTCTAGATGGTCCAACAGGCGGTCGACCAAACCCTCCGGCGCCTCTTGAGCAACGATTGAATCCGGGCCAGTAGCAAACTGGAAGAATGGGAAGAGTTTGTTCATCTCGCCCATTTTCTCATGAGCCAGGGCTGTCCGATAAATATTTTCTAGGGTTGCGGAACGGTATTCTTTAATATCCGGAAATTTATCCTCATTCATGAAATAATCATGGGCATGATAGGACATAAACAGCCAGGTGTTGGACTGGATATCTTCCAAGGTGAGGTTTTTCTGAACCCAAGCCGTGGTTTTCTGGCGGACAGCGGGGGGACATATTTTCAGCCTGAGCAGGTTGCCTGTAATGGAATCCGGTTTGTCCTGGCCATCACCCCACCACTGGGCCCGGGGATAATTCCCCATCCCAGGAGGATTTTGAAAAGACCCATCCTTGTTTTGAATCATTTCCACCCACTCCGGTGTTCCATCCAGAAGCGATCCCGGTGGCAGCCCGGTATCCCGCATCATTGTCAGCAGGAATTCCAGCATTAGCGGATTGGACATTGGGGCTTTGATATCATGCTCAAGACCATGACCATATCCGCCATCGCTGTTTTTATACCCTGATAGAATTCTTTGGACGCGCTCGTCAGATCCGCCATCAAATAGAAAATCCCATAAAGCGCGCTCCCACAGATTCCCATGGGCATGGATATAACATCGGGCATTTTCCAAAGAAATCATAACTGCACCTCCCACATTAAAACAAAAAGGGCCGCTTTCGCCGGCCCTTTCTTATTATCGTTTTAGAGAGCTTCACCTTCGGCAGCGCCGGGGCTGCCTGACATCGATTGCAGCGCCAGGTAAGACTCGCCGAATTTTTCGATCTTCAGAACCTCATCATCGTACTGAGAATAATGGCGCTCTTCGTCAGCAACCAGTCCCTCGAAGATTTGGCGAGATCCTGCATCATTACCCGCTGAACATTCATTAGCCCAGACATTATAGTCTTTAACGCTGTTCTCTTCCATTTTGCGAGCCTGCTCCAGCATTTTCTTTACATCTTGGATCTTTTTTACTTCTTCGGCGGCTACCATTTCAACGTCGCCATTCAAGAAGATGATCCTTTCCGCACATCTTTCGATATGCTCCATCTCCTCAATTGCTGTCCGAATGAACAGACCGGCCAGCTGGCTATATCCCTGGTCTTCACAATGGAAATGAAAATACATATATTGGTGAACTGCATACAATTCATCGGCGGCTGCTTTGTTTAGCAGCTCAATACTCTTTTCGTACATTTGATGCTCCTTTATTATCGGGATTTATTTAATTATAACCTACTCCAATCTAGTCTAATTAATCCCAACAAACTGTTCTGGGTTATCTAATAATCTCTGGAATTCCTCGTAAAATAATCCCGCGTGTAATCCATCCATTAAAGCATGATGGCCCTGAACTGATAAAGGCATGACGATCTTCTGGCCTTCTTCCCTGAACTTGCCCCAGGCAAAACGGGGAACGGAATCGGCCGGAGAGAGCTTTACAGGGTGCATAAAACCAGTAAAGGATACCCAGAGGATCGAGGTCATGAACAACATGCTGTCATCCTTGATCTTTTCTTCGAGAGAAGGTTCGGTTTTGATCCGAAGGATCTTTTGTTGTGTTTCTTCAGTAAAGGCCAAAAAGTTCTCTTGATAGATCGCAGTACAGAAAGTGAATAGATCGTCTTTGCTGAGTATCGTCGCTGAGGGATGGACAACTTCATGTTCAATAGGGCCTTCATCCCTGATCCGCTGTCTGAATTCCGGGATGCCGTTGGCTACCCGCCCCACCAGGTATATAATTGCAGCGGTAAAGGAAATTTCTTTTGCCTTGATCAGCGGCAAAAAATTTGTGATGTCAATATTTGCACAGAGGCTGAAATACGGATATTCAAATTCACGGAAGAATAGGTAGTGGTCCTTGCGCGGCCAATTTTCCAATGGAATTATTTTCATGGTCTGCTCCTCAAACTACCTTTATCTTAACCGCCACAGGCGAGTTTTGGAAGGATTAAAGAAAAACCCGCCCCCGGATAAACAGGGGCGGGAACTTATTACAAATATTGATGGTTTTATTTTACAGCTTCTATGGTTGCCGAGAGAACATAATTTTCAATTGGAACTCCTGGAGTCCATTTTTTGATAAATTCCCGGCTTTCATCTTTAGAGTTGATTACGATATTTTTAAAGCCTGCCTCTTTAAGAATTTGATCCAGTTCATCTACCTGCAGCGCGCCGGCCACACAGGATGAGTACAGATCCATGTCACTCTTGATCTCTGGGGGTATTTCCCCCGAGGCGACCATATCAGAGATGGCCAGACGTCCGCCAGGCTTTAACACACGGTATGCTTCTTTATAAACCGCAGCTTTATCCGGAGAGAGGTTAATGACACAATTGGATAGGATCACATCAATACTGTTGTCATCCACGGGCATATCTTCAATCTCGCCCAAGCGGAACTCCATATTTTCAAACGCGCCTTTTGCAGCGTTTTCCTGGGCCCTCTTGATCATGTCTGGAGTCATATCGATCCCGATCACCTTTCCTCTATCTCCAACCTGCCTGACAGCCAAAAAACTGTCAAATCCAGCTCCACTGCCCAGGTCCAAAACCACTTCACCTGGTCGAAGAGCAGCAATAGCCTGGGGATTTCCGCACCCAAGACCCATCACGGCATCCTCGGGGACGCTGTTAATTTCCTCAGCAGAATAACCCATCAGGGTAGATTGGCTTTGGGGTTGGATCAGGTCAAACGGATCAATAACATCACCACAGCAAGAACATCCACCCGATTCGTTTTGGTTGGATCTGGCAATTTCTCCATAACGTTCCTTGACCGAATCGTGAATGATTTTGTCTTTGGAATTACTCATCCCTGCCTCCGCATCATCTTTTGATTATTAGTAATAGCCCTAGAATTTTTTCTGGTACGTGTGACAATAAGGCTGCTGGTTTTTCTTCACGTAATAATCTTGATGATAGTCTTCTGCCTTCCAGAAAGTCTCCATCGGCAGCAGCTTGGTCACCACATCAAAACCCTTCTCTTTGAGTTGGTCAATCAAAGCCAGTGTGGTCCTTTTTTCTTCCTCTGAACTGTAAAAAATGGCCGACAGATACTGGGGCCCGATATCAGGCCCCTGGCCGTTTGCCTGGGTGGGGTCATGGATCTCAAAGAAGAATTTGGTTAATTCTTCGAAACTTGCCTGTTCAGGGTCATAAGTGATTTCCACTACTTCCAGATGGCCAGTCATGCCGGTACCCACTTCCTGATAGGTAGGGTTATCCACAGGGCCACCCATAAACCCGGAAACAGCACTTAACACTCCTAATTTGCTTTGAAAGAGATGTTCAACGCCCCAAAAACAGCCTCCAGCGTAATAAGCTTTGGCTTCAGTCATAGGTTATTTCTCCTGTTTGAACACTAAAGAGATTGAATTTACACAATGCCTAGTATTCTTGGGAGTTAATCCCTCCCCAACAAATACGTGACCCAGGTGTCCACCACAGCTAGTACAGATAATCTCCGTTCTCCTGCCATCCGCGTCCAGGTGTTTGGTAACGGTACCCTCTACTTCATCGTCAAAACTTGGCCAGCCGCAGCCGGATTTAAATTTATCAACGGATTGATATAACAACGCATCACACTGCCGGCAGTGATAATTGCCAGTTTCATATAAGTTATCATATTCACCAGTAAAAGGCCGCTCTGTGCCCTTTTGTAGAATAACTCTTTGTTCTTCCTCATTTAGGGATCTGTATTTTTCGTCCATAAAACCTCTCGACTAATAATCAATCACTTCATTGAATGTCAACATCAGATTATATCCGCTTAATACTCGCAGGATACTATCTCTATCTATTTAGATTCAGACGGTTCCAATTTCCTTACCCGGATTAGCCAGATCGCCAGGCTCTTCTTTTCGCCTTTCCATCAATAACACATCCCGCCATTCACCAGCGTGGGAGCCATAGGTCATTTTTCCGATCTTTCGTCTTTCTCCAACAATCCTGAATCCGAAGGACTGGTGTATGTTTATACTGGGTATATTCTCGGGGAAGATGCCTGCCTGCAGCGTCCAGAAACCTGCTTTTTTGGATTCCGCGATGATCGCTTCCGTCAATAATTTACCGGTTCCTTGTCCCTAAAAATCAGGGCCAACATAGAGGCTGAGTTCACCTACTCCTTGATAGACCTCGCGGGTAGAAACCCGCGAGATCGCAGCCCAGGACATTATACCCATCTATGCAAACTATTGAGAGATCATCAAGGAATTTTTTTGACCAGTTTTCCCATGAGTCTGGAGGGGACTCTTCAAAAGTTGCCTGGTTGGTTTTTATATCTGACCAATAAATACTCTTTACCTCATCCCAATGTTCTGGCCGCATCATCGTTGTTTTCATATTAAGGAGATTTTAGAATGGAGTTAACTCACAAGCAGTTGGCTGATCAACAAGGAGATAACCCCATTTGTGGCTACGACTAGGTAATAATAAACTCCAATTCTTTGATATTCAAGCTGTCCGTTATTATCACCAACTCTAAAGTCCAGCCAGCTCTGGGTGAATTTTTTGGTTTTGATCCGGTAGACCATATGGACTACCAGGCTTAAACCAAAAAAACAACCAAAAAACACCAGGGTCTTTATTCCCCCAAAGATCAGGTAATAGCCAACGATTAAACCGATCAGCAGGAATACCTTCAATATCTTGTACCAACCCGGCTGCAAGGTATGGCCCTTGATGAATTTGGCGTCATACAGGATTTCGTTCAGAATTTTTTTCATCAATACCTCTCGATTTCACCGGTACATAACAGATACACTAGAGCGCCAATTAGGAAACCCCGGTTATTACATGTCAGTTTGCAGGCTAAAATGTACCAGTAGATTGCACCAAGAATGTACCGGGTGATTTCGCCCAAAGTGTACCGGGCAATTGCACCCGAAATGCACCACCATATCCCATAGAGAACTCCT
>Ga0208279_1001907_pt1 | contig 10701 bp, 9 predicted proteins | sample AntAceMetag02UKM_FD_184766 | JGI IMG/M metagenome (GOLD analysis project Ga0208279, IMG submission 184766) | Saline lake microbial communities from Ace Lake, Antarctica - Antarctic Ace Lake Metagenome 02UKM (SPAdes) (version 2) | ecosystem: Environmental > Aquatic > Non-marine Saline and Alkaline... | reverse complement strand
CAGAGCAGGATGCCAATGGGAGGGTGGTCGTCTTTGGCCATCATATTTTTCCGGTACCAACTCACATAGGTGTTAAGCTGGCCGATGTTTTCATGGGTAAAGGCCTCGATCTTCAGCTCCACCAATATATGGCATTTAAGGATGCGATGATAGAAGACCAGGTCCACGAAACCATGGACATCGCCGATCAGGATGCGCTTCTGCCGTGCCTCAAAGCAAAAGCCATGTCCCAGTTCCAGCAGGAAGTCCTGCAGGTTATCCAGGAGGGCGTCCTCTAATTCGGATTCGCGCATAACCTGGCGGGGCTTTATCCCGAGAAACTCAAAAATATAGGGATCACGTATGGATAGTTTCGACTCCGCCCGGTCGGCTACGGCCTGAACCAATTCGGAAAGTTTCGCTTTGTTCCTGGACAATCCGGACCGTTCATAGTAGAGGCTGCCGATCTGCCGTTTTAGTTCTCGAACCGACCAGTTGCCTCGAATACACTCGATTTCGTAAAAGGCGCGTTTGAGTTCGTCGTCGAGGTCAACAATGAGTTCTAAATGGCTATATGAAAGCCGGTGAATTATTTGCTCCGGGGGGAAATGCAATTGCGGCGATAGTGTCCCCGTTTTTCCAATTGCTTGCATCTCTGCAGGTAACAACTCCTTCAATTGTGGGGACAGCGTCCCCACAATTGAAGGATAAAGACGATAGAAGCGAAGGTAACGGTAGAGCTGGCGGCGGTTACAATTGCTGATCCTGACAGTTGTCAAGCTATTGGCAAGTTCTATGAGAAGGTTATCCCCATAAGTAGCGCGATCCATTCCGCGAAGTTCATATTCAGCAATATATGCCCCGATAAACCAGTTACGTAATGTCAGGCTAATGTTGATTGCCCGGCCGGCCTGAGCAGCCAGGTGTTCATGCGCCTGCCGAATGGCGACAACCAGGGCCTCAAAATCAAATATAGCGAGCTTATTCATCATCAACCAGGACCTATACGTTTATTGCCTGCGGCGGTGTAGTAAAATAGTGGTTAAGTCTATTTGTTGCTTACCTTTATAATGTTAGGAACGGGGAGAGGAAGGTTGGCAGTTGACGGTTGTCAGTTGACGGAAAAATAATCCGGGGACTGAGGCCTTCCTTCGGTTTCCAGTGGATTTCTCTTCCCACGAATAAAAAGAATTATTGGTCTGATTTGTTCAACAGATATTAAGTTTTTACTATTCTGCATACTTATTAGTCGGAGAAGTTCGACTTTTATTCCGGATTTTTTCAAATTTTTTCAAGAAAGCAAAGAATAGGAATACCAGGGGATGTTTTGGGGGATAGAGCCCCGCAAAATGATTTTCAATCATCGCGGGGAAAAAATCGGGGTCAAGCCTCGACGGGCTGTTGCCCAAACGGAATTATTGCAGTTTGGTAAATGATTAAACCACTTGCCTGTCATTGCGAGGAGCATAGCGACGAAGCAATCTCGTTTTTCCCACTTCAAAAGAGAGATTGCCGCGCTCCCTTTGGTCGCTCGCAATGACACGCCATAGGACAAAACATCCTGTAGCGATTTGGGCAACACGCCGTCGATTCTTGACAGATAAGCACGAAAATAGCCTGAGAATTGCCCAAAATAGAACTTCGACAAGGGACTATTAGCCCCTTGACAGACCTGATTAACTCCCCGATATAGTTTCTTGGAATTGAGGTCAGGTCTACCCATTGCTCTTTGCGGACGGCTATTCGACAAGCTCTACTTTATCTTCTTGGTTGGGCACAACGCAGATAAACTCAAAACCATCGGCTCCGGCTTTATATGAATGCGGCACCAGGCCGGGGATATATACGGAATCACCGGCTGATACCTCAAAGGTCCGATCGCCGATCTCGATGGTGGCGGAACCTTTTAAAACATACTGTTCGTGTTCAACCAGGTTGGTATGTTTCGGCATTCCGCCATGAGGCTCCATAATAAATCTCCTCAGCGCGAAGTTGGGAGCTTCTTCGGGTCCTATCAGAACCTGTTTGAAAGTACCTTGCCCCGCGGTAACTTCCACGGCTTCACGGGAACCGCTTTTTCTGATATACTGGGTCATCTTCTTCTCCTTAAAAAAACAAATTAGGGGTCAAGTCTTCCCTTTGCTTTTTTCATGCAACTATTCTACAGTCTCTTGTCATAGCAATGATAAAGAGCACGTCCGGTGCCCCCCATCGCCTCCGCGAATCTTCGGGAAGCTTGGTTTGATTCGTTGACACACATATAGGATACCTCTTTGAGACCCTTTTCTTGAAATCTCCGGTAAAGTGTAACGGCAAGAGATTGAGCGACTCCCCGACCTCTGAATTCCGGCAAAACTCCGATCCCGGTCAATCCCCCTCGATCATAACGCCCCTTTTCAAAGATCATCCTGACGAACTCTACTAAACCAAATTTACCCCTGAAAGATCGCAGCATTGGTCCCCAATCCGGGAAGCCCTGGCAGACTCCGGCAAGCTCACCATCTATCTCCGCCAACAGCATCAGCCGTGAATCAAGAATGGTTTTCAAGGCACCAAAGTATGACGCGAACTCTTCCCGGGTGTGCGGGCAATACTCCCATTCCGCTTTAAATGTCTCGTTCAAGACCTCGCGATATTTTTCTATGTCTATATCCCAATTCTTTTTATCAATCGGACGGACTTTAACCGATGTATTCTCCAGAACTCTTTTCTCAACCGCCCTATATTGTTCAGACAAAAGATCGATTGTATAGAACCAGAATGGATAGGTTGGGTTGTATCCGGCATTCCGCAGGTATTGCTGATAGTAAGGGGGGTGCCAGGGGAAAGGGAAGACCGGATTCTTATCAAATTCCGCCGTTAAAAATCCCGTACCATGAAATAGCGTGCCGTTGTAGGGAGCAATCACCCGAGTCACGTTCTCTTTTCGAAGCCACGCCTCGGCCGCTTCAAGCAAAGCCTTAACTTCCAACTCCGCGTCCGGCATTGCCGCGAAATAGCCGATGAAGCCGATAGCTTCATCTTTGGCTTTCTGGTATTTCCTGTTTATGAAGGCCGCGCATCTTGCCTTTTCAGAACTGCCATCGGAGGCCACAAAGAGCGCGTGATCCATCTCCTGATAAAACGGAGTTAATCCCGCCAAGCGTTTGATCATTTCTCTGGTTGTTTCCGGCACGAAAAAGGGCCGCGAACCAAGAAATCGATCTTCCAGCCGCACGAACCGCCTTATCGCTTTTTTATCCGTAAGTGGTATCCGCTCTATCCGGGGAGTGGCAGGATCAGTTTTGTTCTTAACCATGATATTCTTCAAATCATAATTTCTCCGCGATGATTATCAGGCTAAAAGTTCTTTCGCAAACGCTCTAGCTCTATCCTTGTCTTCTTCGTTAGGACGTCCAGTCATCTGTTTGACCATATCCGCCCACTGCTCATCATTTAGATTCAGTTTCTTCTTTACCATCTCATGCAGAGATTCAGTCAAAGCTCCCTGGCAATCAAAAGATCCTTTGTATTCAATACCTTTCTTCTCGCACGCTGTTTTTATAGGTTCTGTAAATCCAGACATGGCTTGTTCCGGATAGGCCGGGGCAAAATGGGTAATGAAACTTGCCATCTTTTGACCTGAACTTGCCTGAATTCCGCCTAAAAATTCTTTTATCGGTCCGGCCAGATTGCTGGAGTGGATCGGCGAGCCAATCAAGATAAAGTCGTACCCAGACAGGTCACCGGGACTGACATCTTCAAGCTTTTTCAACTCGGCTTCATTGGCCCGGGCTGCTTCCTCGCAGATAGCTTGGGCGATTTTTTCCGTGTTTCCGGTCTGGCTAAAATAAGTCACTAATACTTTCATTATGCAACCTCCCATTTCCAATTGAATCTTTTCCTTTTTGAATCGTAAGTATTGCAAAGATTCTTCAGTAAGTACCACATGTAAGAACAAATCAGTGTCCTGATCAATCTCCGGTTTTCCGGGACAAATTTTTATCTTCGATATTTCTCAGAGTTTGAAGGTATAGAGCTTCTACCTTCTTCCTTGCCCACGGAGTTTTTCTGAGAAACTTCAAACTTGATTTGACAGATGGGTCACTATTGAAGCAGCGTATATTGATTCTTCGGCCCAGTTCTTTCCATCCATATTGGTCATAAAGCATGCTCAGGATCATTTCCAGGGTTATTCCATGCATTGGATTGTTCGGTTGCTTATCTCTCATGGTCATCTATATTCACATAGTGGAAATTTATTTTATTACTTATAACGGTGGAATTGAACGAAAACCCGAATAAGGGCTGCTGAGAGCGCGTAGCTATTCCTACCAGGGCGGAGACCCCGCGGAGCGGGGTTTATGTCCGTGTTAAAGCTGTTGTTAAATTTTCCTATCTCTTGAAATCTCTCAAGCCTCGAACGGCGGCCTCATCATCGGTAACAGAGTCTTGCCATCCGGATTTAACGGTTTCTCTCGAATCAAATCTTCGTATGTAGGGCTTGATGTCAAGTAATGGCGTTCCATCCAATATATCAATATCGCTGACATAAAGAATGTTATCTTCAATCCTCACCAACCGCACAAGACTCATACCTAATTTATTGGGGCGATGAGGAGCCCGAGTAGCGAAAATACCATGTTCCTCATCTGCAAGATATGGCTTTACGCGTAGACAGGTTTTCTGTGATTTATTGAAATAGTAAAACAAGTAAATATGAGAAAATCCTTTTAAATCTTTCAAGCCGTCAATATACCGAGCATTCAAGACAACCGTCCCTTCAATACCTTCGCAAAAAACAGCTTGAATCGGAATTTTAGTTAATTCTTTATGAGGGGAATGGATAAAACCTATCGGCTGAAAAACAAATTTTTCATCATTCATCATAATATCCTTATATCAGAGGAAATCTAACGTAGAACAAAGCTACCGAACAGGATCGACCAAAAAACTATGCTACTCCAAAAATATTGGCAAAGATAAAAATGTTCGATAGTTGTATCAGCCCTTCCGATCTGCTTAAACTCCTTGATACTGTTTAAGGCCTCCTCCTTTATCGTACCTATTGGTATGATGAAGAACACTATCAACCCCCAATCCCCGTGGAACCCCTATAAATCGGGGGAATGGATGAAGAAGAGGAAGCCATGTGATTTTATACCTAGACGCACAAATTATACTGAATAAATTTTACTGCGGGATAGATCTGCATGCAATAACAATATATCCATGTATTGTCAACCAAGGGGGAAAAATTATGGTCCACAAGAATCTCCACGGGGGGAAAACTAAAAAGACATAGTCGACCACAAGAAAATCGTCTTATTTAGTAGTGGCCGTTCAGCTATTAAACTTTCTCCCCGGCCGGATAAACCGGTGGGGCCGGTTTGGTTTGAATCATTTGGGGTAGCTTATTGAACTTTCATTCCCCGGAGATAAACTCCAGGGGGATGAACCGGTGCGCCATGAATTGGAGCTTTGATATAACTCATTGCAATTTATCCACGGCAGGATGATTTTGCCTGATTTTCTTCTTTACCTATAAATATTTGCTGACTCTCCAAGTCTGGTTCCTTTAAATCAATTCAATCCCATCAGGCAGTAGTTTTATTTTACGCTGTTTGTATAACGCGCCCAGTGATTTTTTAAATGCTTTTTTACTCATACCAAACTGTCGAGATATTTCATCGGGAGAACTTTTATCAGTAACGGCCAAAACCCCATTATTTTTTAATAACGCTTTGTAAACTAATTCAGTGTTTTTATCTATAAAATTGGTATATCCAATGGGCTGAATCGAAATATCAATCTTATTGTCTTCATGAATTTTCTTCACAAATCCATTGAGTTTGTCACCAATATTGAGTTTTTTAAAAATCTCATTCTTAAACACTAATCCTTTGTGCGCGTTGTTTATAATGACTGAAAATCCAAGATCTGTTTTTTGCAGAACCAACAAATGAACTTTCTCGTTTCCCACAACAGTTAAAACTTCATTCTGCAGATGTCTTTCTATCCTGCTGCTGGCATACAGTCTGTCTGTTTTTTTATCCAAATCCAAATAAACGATATACCACCTTCCTTCTTCCATTTTTTGTGTTTGCTCTCTAAAAGGAACAAAAAGCTCCTTCTCCATCCCCCAATCCATAAAAACGCCAACATCCGTTACTGCGGTAACTTTCAATAAAGCAAATTCATTAAAGAGTATTTTTGGTATTACGTTCGTGGCTATTTTATTTCCTTTATTATCAAGATAAACAAAAATTGTTATCTCATCATCTAACTCATAACTTTCGGGGCAATATTTTTTTGGAAGCAACACGCTTTCACCAGACTTATCTCCTAAAAGCAGGCCAATAGTATTTTGACTTAAAATTCTTAATTTATTATATCGTCCTATCTCTATCACATTAACCTCATTGTAGTTTTATTCTTCGTCAGAAGAAAAAGCATCAAATTACTTTTTTTATTCCCCGGAGATAAACTCCGGGGAGATTTACCGGAGAGTCATGGATGAAATGGGAACTTTGAAGTAACTCATGACAATTTATCCGAGACAGGAAGATTTTGCCGGATTTTCTTTATTTACATCCGATCGAACCATCTCATAGATGTAATGTCATCGGCGGGGAATATGCAATTGCATATAATAAAATGGGGAAAGGAAGGGGGTTTTTGGTTATTTATCACCCAGGGTTTCACCCCAGGCTTTCATGTATAACCCTTCAGGGTTCTTTTTCCCTTTTGGCAGATAACCTCATAATTGACCTGCAGCCGATCCGCTGCCGGCGGAATTTCGAAGCTCAAAACTGACCATATTCACCGATTATTTTTCAGGTAAACCATATGTATCCACCACATAATCGAGGTCCTTATCACCCCGTCCACTTAAATTAACCAGTATGGATTTTTGAGGTTGCTCTTTCGCTACTTTTAACGCGTAAGCAACGGCATGAGCGCTTTCCAAGGCGGGAATAATACCCTCTAATCGACTTAATTCGTAAAAGGCGTCTATAGCCTCTATGTCATTAATAATATCGTACTTAACCGAATTCATATCTTTCAGCATACTGTGTTCCGGACCAACACCAGGATAATCCAGTCCACTGGCAACGGAATATACCGGCGCGGGATCTCCATTTTCATCCTGTAAGGTGTAACTTTTAAAACCATGAAGTATACCCGGTTTCCCAAATTTCAAAGTGGCGGCATGGTCACCAAGTTTAAGGGAACGCCCAGCCGGTTCTACACCATAAAGCTTGCATTCTTCGTCATCCAGAAATGCTGAGAATATTCCTATAGCATTACTTCCTCCCCCCACACAAGCAATTACATTATCCGGTAATTCACCGGTCATATCCAAAAACTGTTCGCGCGCTTCAATTCCAACTACACGCTGAAAATCACGAACCATCATAGGAAATGGATGAGGACCTACCACTGATCCAATACAATACATTGAATTTTCAGGATCTTTGATGTATGCTTCGAACGCTGCATCAACCGCTTCTTTCAAGGCTTTTAAACCATGGGAGACGGGAATAACTTCTGCTCCTAATATTTTCATGCGTACAACATTGGGGTGCTCTTTCACAATATCAACTTCGCCCATATATATATCGCACTCTAATCCAAAATAAGCCGCGGCCGTAGCTAGTGCCACACCATGTTGACCTGCGCCGGTTTCCGCGATTAATTTTTTCTTGCCTAATTGCTTGGCAAGCAGAGCTTCACCCATACAATGATTAAGCTTATGAGCCCCCGAATGATTTAAATCTTCGCGTTTTAAATAAATACGGCCACCATATTTTTCAGACAGACGCGCGCAATAATATACCGGCGTTGGTCTTCCCTGGTAATACTTACGTATGCTTCGTAGTTCTTGAATAAAGTTGTGAGACTTACTTATGGTGTAATAGGCATCGGCTATTTTTTTCATTTCAACTTTCAATGCCGGCGGAATAAATGCGCCACCATACACTTCAAAGAAACCTTCATTATCCGGATATTTTTTAAAATAATTACTCATACCATACCTTCTTATAAAATTTGCCGAACTTCTCTGTTTTAAAAATCAAAGTTAATAAAATTTAGCTTTTCACCAACTTTGCTAAAACTCAAGCTTAAAGTTTGATTAAATGTATCTGTACATGTTATTGCTCGTATTTCACCAAATTATCGGCATATAAACAATTGTTTTTATTTTTCTTATATAAATAGGGGTCAAGTCTGCTTATTGCTTAACTTTGGAATGATTGGACCGGGGACGTAATCTCTCCTTCTTTTTTCAGAGATAGAACAAGATAAGTGCCTTCCGCCTACATCATAATTTTAGCGGATTCACTATCTGTTGTACTGCCTCAGCAATCCAGTCTGAACTATATTTCGCGTCCTTCATTAGTCGCCTTCGTTCTGCTGGCGAGAGCTGATTACGAATCTTCTCCTTGATATTCGCCGTAACAGTTTCCCGTCCGATAAACCTGAGAGCCTGAACCACTATGGCGCTTTTCTCATTTGGCATAATTTCCTTCGGGCGAACTCGCTTAAACGTAATAGTCCTTCTATCTATATAAATTGTCCGAGATAATCCGTCCGTTAAATACACAATGCGGGCGGGAACCTGCTCGGTAACACCCAGAAGGTTAGCTGCTACCGCGCCGGAAGGTTGAATTCGCGTACCGGTGTTTCGCGCTATTGCCTGCGCCACTTGGTCGAAATCCGTAGGCAATGGCATGCTTATCAACTTACCTTGCCGGGGAAACTCATATACTCCCCGGCAGACTCGATGTATTTTTCCCATTTTTGCCAGCTTGGAGAGGGCCTGGTCTACTGAAGCCCGGCGGCCGATATCAAGGAAATCTTTTGCCGTAAAACAGTATCCGGGCTGTTTACGCGTTATTCGTCTAACCAGCTTATTCTCAACGGATATCATTATATTTTTTCCATAATTAATTTCAGAAGTACTGTGCTATACTTCTAAAATAATTACAAGGAAAAAACACTTAATTGTTGGAAACATTTAAGTGAGTGTCAGTAAGTTTTCAGTGGACCCCGTTGCCCCGTGATCGTATCTGGGTTGTTGTAGCCGCGGTCGGTGACCGCGGATGACAGGGGCCGCGGTCAACGACCGCGGCTACAGTGTCCGAGGCCACCACGAAAAATCGGGATGAAACATAAGACAACGTAGTTTACTGAAAGCTTACATATATGGGCTTAGGTGCTGTTTTGGGCCTCAAAAACAGCGTTTAAGGCGGCTTTTCCCCTTGAAAAACTTCCTTATACCCTGTTTTCGGAACTGGATAACCTATATCTCAAGCGCTCGGGTATATTGAATCCCGGTGAAGGGCGGGCAAAATATGCTCAGTAAGAGAAATTTATGCATGATACCGGGAAATTTTCGGTTCACCCAGTTTTTTGATCCGGCCGTCCTGAGTTTTATTTCTATCTGCACAATCACCAATAAATATGGATTTTTGTGTACAATTAACTGAAATATAGTATAATGGGTTTGATAAACTATTTATAGTTAGCGATGTCCGCACCAAGAAGTAAATAAATCGACAATGTTGGTATGGAATTTGCTATTATATCAACGCTCTGTACACAAAATCCGGTTACCCGAGCATCGGGTTCGGGATATCGGATGCGGTATGGCGCTGAACTGCTGTCACCTGAAAGGAGGTTATATTATGCAGAATATTATTGACCAACTGACGATCTTCGTCGCCGAGTGGGGTCTCAAGGTAATCGGGGCGATAGTCATCCTGATTGCCGGAAAGATTATCGCCGGCTTGCTCCGCAAGCTTGTTGTCAAACTATTAACCAAATCCAAGACCGACCCGACCGTCATATCTTTTGCCGGGAACCTGGTATATTTCCTGATCCTGATCTTCACGGTGGTCGCGTCCATCGGTAAACTCGGGGTCCCGATGACCTCGTTCATCGCTATTATCGGTGCCGCCGGTCTGGCCATCGCCTTTGCCATGCAGGGGTCACTGGCTAACTTTGCCGCCGGCGTCTTGATTCTAGTTTTTCGTCCTTTCAAGCTGGGGGATGTCATTACCGCCGCCGGTGTCACCGGGTCGGTCAAGGAGATCCAGATCTTCGAGACAATTCTCGCCACACCGGACAACATCAGGATTACCGTCCCCAACGGGAAGATCTATGGTGATGTTATCAAGAACATCTCCGCTTACGATACCCGCCGGGTCGATATTACGGTCGGCATTAGTTACGACTCCTCGATGAAGAAAGCCCAGGAAATACTGGAAGGTCTCTGCCGGGATGATGATCGGGTGCTGGAAGATCCGGCTCCCACGATCGCCGTGACCGAACTGGCCGACTCCAGCGTGAACTTCGTGGTCCGTCCCTGGACGAAGAAGGAAGACTACTGGGCGGTCAAGTTCGACCTGACCCGGCAGATCAAAGAGTCTTTCGATGCCAACGGGATCGAGATCCCCTTCCCGCAGCAGGTTGTTCACATGATAACCGAAAAACCGACTTCCTGATCATTGGGAAGAGACAAATAATAAACCGCGGATTATGCGGATTCAGCGGATTGCTTTTTCTCTAATCCGTATAATCAGCGGTTTAATAAGTTGTAATTAGAGCCTGTCCCATTAGAGCCCGGCCATTGGGATTAAGCAAGTTACAATAAATTTCGATCTATCAAAAGGAGTGATTTTCGCTGTAAATTTAAATAAGGCATGCTATAATTGGATTTCGACTAAAAAAGCCAAT
>Ga0208279_1001906_pt1 | contig 10702 bp, 23 predicted proteins | sample AntAceMetag02UKM_FD_184766 | JGI IMG/M metagenome (GOLD analysis project Ga0208279, IMG submission 184766) | Saline lake microbial communities from Ace Lake, Antarctica - Antarctic Ace Lake Metagenome 02UKM (SPAdes) (version 2) | ecosystem: Environmental > Aquatic > Non-marine Saline and... | reverse complement strand
GACGAGATCACGAACACGATGAAGTCAGGGATGAGGAACGATCCGAAAGCCGAGATGAAAAAAATCATGGATGCGTTTCACGGCGTCGGCGTCGAGCCGAAGCACGTCGAGAAGTTGCTCGGGCATGCGCTCGACTACGCAACCGACGACGAACTCGTCAGGCTCCGAGAGATATATCAGACCATCCGTGACGGAGAGGCGACACTCAAGTCATATCTCGATCAGGCAAACGACGCCGAGAAGAAACCCGAAGCCGAGACGATGAAGTCCGGCAAGGGGAAGAAGGGGACAGCGAAGAAAGGATCGTCGAAGAAGACGACTCCGCCGCCGGAACCCCCGCCGCCGGAAGAGCCGCCGCCGGAAGGCGACAGCGATGGTGCCGACGACCTCCCGTTTGATTAACCGTTGAAAGGGTGAGACCCCGAGCGAACTCGGGGTCTCATTCCGACAAGAAGACGACAAGAAGAAGGTGACTCCTATGCCATCAACCGGAATTGTCTCACGATCAAGTTCCCTGACGCAAGCCAAACTTTGCAAGGGATCACTCGTCGCACAAAGCAAGATCAATCCAGCCGACGAAGAGCGCACGACCGACATCGCAACATCGGGAACGAGAGTTCACCGATCACTCGCAAACTATTTCACCGAATATCAGAACCTATGTCCGGCGGCTCAAGTCTTCGACGACGATCGCCGCAACGAACTCTTCGACAGGGAGCGGAAGCGTTTGAAGCTGACACTTCGTGAAGCGTGGATCATGAGAGACTTCGTCCGGAAGGTCGAGACGATCATCAGCGATCACGGCGGACTGACTCGCATCACTCCCGAGGAACCGTTGCAACTCTTGAAGCGAAGCACCGAGGACGTCATCCTCACGGGGACGACGGACCTGACGATCGATTGCATGGACGGGACACATCATGTCGTCGACTACAAAACCGGATACAAGCAACAGGACTTCGCTCACATTCATCTTCAGTTGCATTCATATATGGTGATGCGATGGTACACGATCAAGAGGCTGTCGAAGATCGACACCATCTTCGGGCATCTCTTACAGATCGCAACCGACGACGAGACGAAGCACACGATCACGATCGCCGACAGGGAAGCGATCAGTCTCAAGAGGAAAGAGATTCTCCGGATCATCCGTGACGCCTCTCGTCCTGACGGGAAGCGCACGATCGGTCCGACTCAATGCCGTTATTGTTCCGCACGGGGAACCGAGCATTGTCCCGAGAGTCAGACTCTCGTGATTGATCTTCCGGCGGAGACACGCAAGCGGCTCACGCCTTCGAGGATGAGCCGGATCGTCGTCGCTTGTATCATCGCAAGACCGATCATCGACAAGACGCTCACGCAAGCGAGAGCGATCCTCGAGGACGATCCCGATGCGATCCCTGACGTCGAACTCGGGAAGGCGGCGAAGGTCAAGTCGATCACCGATGTCAACGAGGCGTTCGTTCGGCTCAAGAACATCGGCGTCACGAAAGATGAGTTCATGGAGTCGCTCTCGATGTCCATCGAAACGATCATCCGTTCAGTTTATGAAGCACACAAAGACAGCGAATCGAAGATGACTCTCATGACCGCAAGGACCATCGTCGAAGAGACGCTCGGCGATGTGATTGAGGCGAAGATGAGGAAGCCGTCGGTGAAGATCAAGACGAACACGGGGGAAGAAGATGACGGGGCGACTGAATAATTCGAGTGAATGTTTCACGGGGGGAGTGCGATGAAATGGTTCAAGCACATTACGGACTCGGGCGACGATCCCGACATCGACGATGCGGTCACTCTCTTCGGGGGTGACGGATACTATATTTTTTTCCGGACACTCGAGGTCATGGCTCGTGAGTTCGACGAGACAAACGCCGGAATCAACACGATCTCGGTGCAATTCTTCCGGAAAAAGTTCCGAGTTTCCTACGGTAAAGTGATCAAAGTTCTGACGTTTTATCAAAAACGAGAACGCCTTTTGTTCACAGTTTTTGACGACGACGGAATGAAGATGATTCGTCTGAACTGTCCGAAGCTGAAAGACTTGTGTGATGAGTACACTCAAAAACTTCTCATCAAAAATCGGGACACGGCTCCGGTGAAAGTCGGGAGCATAGAAGAAGAAGAAGAAAGAGAAGAAGAAAAAGAAGATGGAGAGAAGAAGGGAACGACTGAAAAACTCAGTCGCTCCAAACGGCTTCGCTTCGATTACAAGAAGGACACATTGATCGGACTCGAGAAGGAAGACGTCGAGCAATGGTCGAGGACATTCCCGAGCGTCGACATCGAAGCCGAGATCAAGAAGGCTGTCGAATGGCTGATCGACAATCATGCGAAGCGGAAGAAGAACGTGTCCTCATTCCTCACTCGATGGTTCGGACGTGTCGCCGATCGGAACTTGAATCAGGCGGCTCGAGGCGGAGAGATTCCGAGTCGTCCTCTCGGGGTGTGGCATCTCAATCAGAAACTCGGCATCCTTCAGGAAGAGAAGAAGGCAATCGAGCGGAAGAAGGAACGTGTCCGGCAAATGCAGAACCGTTTGAAACTACGCAAGGACGAACGTGAAGCGATCATCGCTTGTCGTCCCGACGGTGAAGAGAAGACGAAGGCTCTCGAGGAACTCGTCCCTCTCATCGACGGGCTGAAGGAAGCGATCACTCGTCAGATTCGAGACATCAAGGAAGAGGACAAGTTGATCTTCACTCAGATCAAGGAAGTCCGGAAGCAGATCGTGAAGGCGGACCGATGAAGAATCCGATTGCAGAATCAGCGAAGAAGATCGGGCAGTTGTTTGCGAGGGTGTGTGTCGACACTCGTAAATTCAACGAGTCGATGGAGAAGGCGTCGGCGGTCTTCGGCACCGACACTCTTGCTCCCCCGTCACATCCGAACTGTCGGTCGATGATCATGCCTTCAGGACTGACGAGCGCATTGACGACAACAGACTTCATCGGGCAACGTCGTGTCCCTCAGACGAATCAGATCGTTGACCTCTCATGGGGCGGCGGAACATACGAAGTCAAGCGTCACTTCCTCGGCGAAGTGTATCGGGTGAACGCAAAGCCTCTCCCAAATGGCGGGGTCGATTTGACGATCAGCATCAAGCACGAGCCGACGGTCGGCTTCGACGAGGACGAGACTCCCGAGCCTGAGAAGAAGGGCGGCATCAGAGAGTCAAGTCTTTACCATCGACTGGCAAGAAGACAACGGGACAACATGAAGAAGGGGGAATTGATATGACGGACCATCAGTCATTGCATGGCTCGAAGAGAAAGCGAAGCCGCTCCGACAGAAGAGAGCCGAACTCGAGGCGAAGACGGGTCGGTTCGTTGGAAAGAGAACGAGGCGTTGACGCCGCCGTCTCTCTCCGCCGATTATTTTATTGAACACGGAAACGACGGAAGGGGAATCGAATGAAGGAAGCAAAGGACATCATGAGCGACTATGTCGAGACGTTGAAGGGACTCGGAGTCATGAAGGCTGACGGCAATATGTCCGGAGCCTGTTATCGATGCCAGCATCGAGGGACTATCGGCGGGGACGCACATTCAAGGTGCTGTCATCCGGTCATCGAAGGTGGGACGTCGAATATGATCTCCGGCTTAGTTGCGATGCTCGATCCGAACTCGAACGGTGCGATGATCAGGGCGGCGGCGGCATTGAAGATCGCCGCCGATCCGCACGGCATCGGTTCCGGCTGGTTCATGTGGCCGTATAATTTTGATCCGACTTGGCTGATCTTTTGCGCCGGATTCGAACAGAGCAAAGACGACAAGGAGGCGACAGCGATTGCATCATGAAACATTTCGGGCGGACAACTGAGATCACACGAAGCAAGGGCAACAGCGACGGCGGCGAGAACTTTTTCACGACACGCACGTTCGACGGTCCGGCTCCGGTGATCTCGGTTCCGCCTTCAAACAATTTACGTCACTTCCCCGTGACGGCGGGGGTGATGCGGTCCTGTCAAGACCCATCCCCCCGCAACTATTTCGAAAGGATGAGATGACATGGCAAAGAAGTCACAACAGTTCGTCGTCACGAAGGCTGATCTCGGTGCGTTCCCTGAGAACATCAGGAAGCAACTCGAGCCGCACTTCGCCGAGACGCCGGAGAAGAAAGCAACAGACACGAGTCGGGCATATCTGAGGGGGACGAAAGTCTTCGACGAGAAACTGAACGAGATGTTCGATTCGAAAACCGAGTACGCTCGGGCGAAGGAACTTCTCGTTCTTCAGAGAGCCGGAGAGATCACGGACCTCGTCTTTCATCCGACCTTCGTCCTCGTCCCGTGTGCGACCGCATCACACGAGATCAAAGTGACGCTCGACTTCGGGTACAAAGAGGACAACGTCCCAATCCTCGAAGACGTGAAGGCGTTCAGGGTGAGCGATCGGTTCCGGCTGATCGTGAAGTTGTGGCGATTCTTCGGACGTGGGGTTCTACGGACTCACAAGAAAGTCAAGGGCAGGGTGACGACGTCCGACGTGATTCGTCTGTACGATGCGATCCCCGAGCGGAAGGGGGAACGTGTCCTTCAACGTGAGAGGATGGTTGTCAAATGAAATGGTGGGGATACATACACACGAACGGGACACTTCAGATCAAGCGATACTTTGGACCGCTCGACATCACCGAGGCGCATGAGTCTCCGTTCTGCAAAACGGTTCTCGGTCCGGTCGACGCTGTCGATCGAGACGATGCTCAAACGAAACTACTCGAACAAATCAAGGCAAGGTGAGCATCATGAAATCTGAAATGCTGACATCTGTTGAGAAGCGGCGTGTCATCCGAGGCGACTTTGCTTCGACGGCTGACGATGGGTTCAACGGCGTCTTCTTCATCAAGCATCAGGGACAGCGGCTCACAGTCATCGTGTCAGACGGTCTCGGATGGGAACACGTTTCAGTGTCGCATCCGAAGCGGTGTCCGACGTGGGCAGAGATGTCATTCATCAAACAGCTATTTTGGGACGGCGACGAGGTTGTCATCGAATATCATCCGGCGGACGATCAATATGTGAACTGTCATCCGTTCTGTCTCCATCTCTGGAAACCGATCGGGGTGACTCTCCCGATCCCGCCGAAAGAAATGGTCGGATTGAAGGGATGAGGAAAGAGTTCGATCAAAAGTTGTACGACGAGAGCGACGAACGAGCGAAGCGTGTCGCCGTCGAGTTCCTCTTGTCGCTCGGCGGACGGTACGTCCTCGAGGTCGGACTCGACAAACAACCGGAGTATCTTGCGAAGTACGACTTCGAGATCAGAGACACGAAGAGAGGGATCATCGGAGTCGAAGCCGAACGCAAGCTCGGCTGGAAATGTTCAGGGGAGTTCCCGAAGCAATGGGACACGATGCAAGTCTCATGTCGGAAGTCGACGAGTCAAGCGAGACTGTTCATCATGGTCAACGAGGTCGGCGACACGATCGCCGTTTGCAAGATGAGCCTCGTGACTCGGTCGCAACGTGTGACACTTGACACGAGGCTCACAAAGAAGGAAGAGTTCTTCACGGTTCCGATCACGTTGATAGTGTTCTTTTATCATCCGACGGTCGGCTCGTATTGGGAAGAGTTCAGGGAGTACAACAGAAGAGGAAGAAGCAAATGATTCTCACGAATAGTCAACGGATGATCGGACAGGCGACGTCGGGCAAATGGATTCTATGTGTTGCGGGAGCGATCGTCTTCATCGTGTGTTCGGTGAACGGCATCCTTCCGGCGGACGACATCAAGTTCATCCTCGGGATTCTGTTCACGTTCTACTTCACGAAGCCGAACGAGAACGGCAAGCCGACGAACGGAGATGTGTGAGCATGGCGAGACTGACGTCAACGCTGTCACTGAAGGCTCGGCGATGCGAAGCCGACGGGTCTGAGTGCTTCTTGTGCGGTGACATGATCTTCCTGTTCGCATGGGAAGCGGTCATGTTCATTAACGGAATCGAGAGAGGCGTGATGTCGTTCAAGTTTTGCGGATCATGCGGAGAAATAGTCGCCGAACATTATGGAGAGATTGAAGATGAATGATCAGCAAGTACCCGACCCGATAGCAATCAACGTCCACGAGAAGGACATGACGGACTTTATGAAGATGTGGACTGAAGTCGTCGGCGGCGTGAACAAGGACGATCCGACTCTGATCTGTTCGAGCATCAGCCTCGAGCGGAGCGAAGAGCATCCGAAAGAATGGAACGGGTTCGTCCTGACATGGAGACTGAAAGCCGAGTCGAAGTTGTATCGGCAAACGGACTGGACGGACCTCAAGAGATTCATCGTCGGGATGATCCTTGTCGTCTTCATGGTCGGGGTGTGCGGGTGTGTGACGCCGGACGTCGCCGCTCCGACGACGGCGATGAAGGTCGAGTCGGTCTCGCTCGGACCGATCGAACTGTTGCTCATGGAAGACGGGTCGGTTCGTTGGAAAGAGAACGAGGCGTTGACGCCGCCGTCTCTCTCCGCCGATTATTTTATTGAACACGGAAACGACGGAAGGGGAATCGAATGAAGGAAGCAAAGGACATCATCAGACGGCTCACGGATTTGGTCGTGAAGTTGTGCGGGTTGCTCGGAAGCAACTCGAGGGACACGGGGATTCATGAACTGATCATCGAGGCCGAATCGTTCGTCGCTCACGCTTCGGACGACGACATGAATGAGGCGATCATCTTCGACGGGCTGATGAGACAGCGCATGAGACTCATCGAACTCATCGGGTCAAGGGTAACGCTGACGCCGTACAAGTACGAAGTCGTCCGGATCGACAAGCTGATCCGAGACATCCTCGGGTTGGCCGAACAGACGGTCGTGATCTCATCAGTCTCAAAGGTCGGCGACATTGGGGCTGATCTTCTGATCGTCGATGACCCCGTCGTCGACAACGAACTCTCGGACGAAGAGAAGCACGAGGCGGACAAGGCCGAACTCGAGAAGCACAAATGGTCGGAACACATTCTTCATGACGTATGGGAAGGGAGCCGCCGAGTCGCTGTCGTCCTGAAGGATCACACGAGGATCGAACTCGTCGATATGATCGATGACAAGGGGACCGCTCCGGCTCGTCTCGAGATCGTACCGAGAGAGGAAGCGGTGAAGGGATGAGCAAAGCATCACTCCATGTCAAGAGACTCTCCGATCGTGAGATCGTTCACTCCGTCCCGATCACGAACCTCGGAGAGCGTCACGTCGAGAGAGTCATGACGGGGATGTTGCGGAACATGGACACGGACAAGTTCTTCATCGATGACGATGAGGTCGACAAAGCAAGAGAGGAAGCGGAAGCGAAATGACAGACGACAAGAAAACTCCGAAGGCTCCGGACAATTTCAACACGCTCGAGTTCGAGAAAGAGTTCCCGATCAAAACGGTTTGGTTGCCGAACACGTTCACGGTGCAACCTTGCCTCGGCGGAGAGATCGGTGATCTCGTTGCGGTGCGCCCGACCGATCCCGAGTTCGAGGGGAAGACGTTCCTCGGAATCCTGATCGGCAATGTTCCGATCGGACTGAACGTGAGTGTCCTCGAGGAAGAGAAACTCATGAGGCTCCGACCGATCGAGAACCCGTTGATCTTCCTTCCGAACATGAAGGCGTTCGTGTACGGCTCGGGTTCATGGTGGCATCCGATCGGAACGGAAGCGGACCTCAAGAACATCACCGACGACGACATCGAAAAAGTGTGGACGTTGAGAGCGATCAAACAGATCGCCGATAAGAAGAAGGGAGCGAAGTCCGATGGATAAGGTCATCATTTACAGTCTCGAGCATCGTCAGTTTTGGAAGGCGTGTTCGATGGGATACACGTTCGAACAGCACGAGGCGGGAGTGTACCCTCGGGCGCAAGCCGAAGAGATCGTTCAGAATGCGAACTCACACGGATCATTCAACGAGGTCATCATCACGCCGTTTGTGATCATGGGCGAAGCCGTAGTCAAGGCGACGTGTGATGAGTGACCCTGAAGGGAAGAAGTTCTTCGTTGTGTTCGAGCCTCGTGAGGCTGATGACTCAGACAAGCACGACGTCGCAATCGTCACGACAGATCGTGCGATCGCCAAGCTCGCCGCCGAGAGGATACTCGTCGAGGATGAGATGAAAGAAGAAGTCGTCGTCGGTGAAGTCAACATCATCGACGTCGCCGTCCGAAGCAAAGTGCGATGGACGAAACCGAAGAAGGGAGATCAGGAAGCATGATAGTCAAAGAGGGAGAGACGGTCATTGTGAGGAAGCCGTGTGTCGGGAAGTTCAAAGCGGTCGCCGCAAAAACATTCAACACGTCGGACCTCGATTATCCGTTGCTCGTTGACGGCGAAGCCGTCACGTTGAAGCGGGGTGCGGTGCGTCTTCTGAAGGATGACGGATCGGCTCTCGGTTCCAGTTCGGCAGAAACGTCGGACCCGACCGAAGAAGCGGAAGGGGATGTGTCACCTGACTCGAGCGAATAACACACAACAGGACACGACGACTCGGGGCGGGGGTCAATACGATCCCCGCTCCATCGCTCCGAAAAAGGTGCTTGCAATATCCTCGGATATAAGAGAAGCTCGGAGCATCGTTTACAAACCGACAAGAAGGTGAAAGGGGAGAAGAATATGACTCAGGACTCAGACACAAGAAGACGGATCAATCGTGTCGTGTGGGAATGCAACGGACTTCCCAACGAGGAAGCGATCCCATTGAACAGATCAAAGGACAGATACAGAGCATGGCACGAGGGGAAGAAGAGAATGTTCTCTCCCGAAGAGATGGGGCGTGATCAACTCACGCTCTCAGTCGATGGTCGAGGACTCATCAACGTCTCGGGAGACTCGCACGACAAGAGCATCTTCACGACTTGGATGATCCCTCTTCAGACTCTCGCAATCACGGACGTCAAAGGCGTCGAGGTATTCGACGGCGACATCGTCCTTTCGGACGGCGGACAGATTCGAACCGTCGGATGGTACGATCAAGAAGCGTGTATGTCGGCGACGGTGTGGAGACATTATCCCGACGACGCTCTCGGACATTCGCTCGGCGTTCGCTTCCTGAAGGATTGGGAAGTCGTCGGGAACATATACGAGCATCCGGAACGGGTCGTCAGTTTGGGGGAAGGCTTATGAAGCGGAACGTGACAATTGAGATTGACGACGAGGGGATCGTCGACTCATGGATCGACGTCCGTGTCAGTCGGTTGAAGGCGGACCCGCACATCATGGAACAGGCGACGAGTATCTCCCCTCATTACATCGAGAGTCCGGAGACGTGTCACGATTGTATGTTGCGGGGTGAGCCGCTCAACGCCGAAGGGATGTGTGAATCGTGTGAATCGTATCACTCGATCGAACCGAGTGAAGATGACGCATGACTCGAACGAATCAAACAAGGTCCGACAGGACAGAAAGGAAAGGTGAAGAGATGAGCGAACAAGAACGGGCGGCAATAGTGGCGGCTCCGCCGAGTCAAGTGAGGGTTGAACTCAACAGCATCGAAGAGGGGAACACAAAAAGTCACAGCATCGTCGGCGAACTTCTCGATCGGCTGAACACGGTTCTCGTTCAGGACGACACTCAGGACGACACTCCGGACGAGGTCGTCGTCGTGTGTCCGCTTGCGGAAGAACTCAGGCAGAAGGCGAATGACATCGCTCGGCTGAACATACGGCTCACGGGTATTCTGAAGACTCTCGAGTTGTAATAATCGAATGAACCAGACAGGGACGGGGACGGCAAATTGAAAATCAGGGCGTTGACTAGCTTGTCCATGATCAAAGCCGTTCCCGTCTTCTGTCGCCGCTAAGCGGTCAAGGCGAAGACAAGAAGAAACCGAAGGGGGATATGATGCCAAGTTGCGAGAAGTGTTGGAGAGATGCGGGGGGATCAGCCGATCGGTATCGGCAAATCCTCGGAGAGCGGGAAGTGCATCCATGCACACCGGAACAGCAAGCCGGAGACGGGGATGAATGTCCGTCGTGCAAGCGCAAGACGATTCATCAGTACGGAACCGAGTGCATGAATCCGTTGTGTCCCTCGAGAGGGGGAGCGGAAGTCGTCATGAGCGGACATGACTTCAACAAGACATTCTGCGAACTCACACACGGCGACAGATTCAAGGCGAACGGCTCGGTCTGGACGAAGATCAGCATGACGACGGCACGGAAGCATCAATATTCCGGACACGGCAATCACGCCGAGACGATCTGTTCCTTCTCTCCGCCGGATAAGGTCGAGTTCGTCGAGTGCGAACATCACCGAGGCACGTCGGACATCGTCTGCCCGTTCTGCGGGGAAGGCGACTTCGATCTGATCGGGCTGAAGTTCCATTTCGGATTGGGACATTGTGAAGAGTTCGACGAGACGGAGATGACATGAATCCAGACGTTGCAACAGGCATCATCATCGGTCTCTCGATCGCTGTCCTCTTCATGATCCTTGCTGTCGTGGAGCGGGGACCGTCGGGAAGGAATGAGAGTCGAGACTTCAATCGGATCAATGGGAAGTTCCGTGTGCGGTATTCAGACGGGAGGGTCTCGACCCCACTCTGTCATGATGTCGCTCGAGACTATGCGGAGATATTTGGCGGCAAGGTTATTCCGAAGGGGAACTCATGACCCGACAAGACGACATGATCCGAGAACTGAATCGGACGATCCTTGCGTTCCATGATCACGAACGAACGATCGTCACGCTCGGCGGCATCGGGCATCTTCAGAGTCATCTCTTCGACCTCC
>Ga0208279_1001905_pt1 | contig 10703 bp, 10 predicted proteins | sample AntAceMetag02UKM_FD_184766 | JGI IMG/M metagenome (GOLD analysis project Ga0208279, IMG submission 184766) | Saline lake microbial communities from Ace Lake, Antarctica - Antarctic Ace Lake Metagenome 02UKM (SPAdes) (version 2) | ecosystem: Environmental > Aquatic > Non-marine Saline and... | reverse complement strand
CCGTATCGAGGAGCCAATGGTAGTAGTATCGATTGCTCATGCCTGCCGGCGTATCCTCTACCGACGGCGCGAAAACACCGTACACCGTCATCGTCAAATTCAGGTTGCCGTCGTCCACCCATGCCTCAATGTGTTTGATGTCGCCGCTCGAATCGGCCATGTCGGATGGATCGTCCACGCCGGCGACCTGCCCAATGGCCATGCCGCCGTACCCGATCATCGTCCATACGATGGCAAACGCCACCAGCCACAGGACGCGGGATGTTGGGATGACCGAACGGAAACTTGATACACGAGATGCTCGCCCAGACAATCTCTTACGCATAATGATCCTCCTTCCCCCCACGAGTCAGAAATAGTGCTGTACCACACGTTATGCTCTGCTTGGGGCCGGACGTGACCTCCTTCCCTTGAAAGACCCATTCACGAGGCCTTTGTGATTTGAGACCATCGGCCTCCACGCGAATAGAGAAACACCGCCCTCGGAGTCTGTGGGGCGCCGAATGTCACCTTCTTGTCCGAACTTGCCGTCCCTCCGCAAATCCAATGCGGCTTCCAGTCTCCGAGCATGAGAATCGCAGATACCCAACCACGTCCCGCACTGGGTCGAGCCATGGCTCCACAGAACGAGTCGCGCATACTCTAGTCTGCTTTGTCGGGGACCCTAAGTCAATTGTGGAAACTACGTATTTTTGCGAGTCATTAAGAAAAATGCGCCGGAGAGGGCACAGGGGTCAAGGGCACAGGGGTCAAGTCATTCCGAGTTGGCGTTGCAGATGCTTGTGGTTTTGTAGGTCGTGCGTCCCCGCACGACTGGGTTAGGCGAGCGGGGACGCTCCCGCTTCAAAGGCGTCTACCCCCACCGTGACAAGTGGCAGGCCGCCATCAAGCACAACGGCCAAACCCACCACCTCGGCCTCTTCGACGATGAGGTCCAAGCCGCCCAAGCCCGAGACCAAAAAGCCAAACAACGCCAAGGCCAATTCGCCTACCTCAACCTCCCGGAAGACTCGTAGGGTGGGTTCTCAACCCACGGGGACGGCGCGTGATGCGCAAAGCGGGATGCGTATTGCGTAACCGGCTCCCCCGATCCCTACCCCTCCCAACAATGCCAACGAATCCGTTGCCAACAGTTCCGTTGGCGAGTCGGCGAGGGACGCGGATTACGCTTGGGTCCGTGTCTCCAGGCCAACGCCCGCAAGCAGTGATGCAAATCAGGCTTCTATCTCGGCAAAGGCAGGATAGTAGCGGTACACTTTCCGATATTTCTGACTTTCTGCTTTTGGGAGCCACCTGTGAAAATCGCCTTTGAAACCGGTCGATGTGAGATGATTATCCAAGTAGCGAAGCTCACGCAGCGTAAGCACAGGCGACTCGATAAGATATGGCTCCGAACCTGTCCGAACGAATTCTAAGGACTCAAAGGTAGATGCTGGCATTTTGGACTCATGCTGAGAGTGAAGGACGCTGCCACCAACGGTCAGCATTTTAGCCCCGTCTGCATAATGGAAGTTGAACAACTGCTTGTAGGAAAGCTTCCACCTTCCATTCAACGGGCCGTTACGATCTGCCAACGTCTTCGCCACTTCGTTATGGATGATCTGGCGATATGTCTTTGCCAAACCCCAGCCAGCCAGATCCGATCCCTTGACGTCGCGCGCTTGCCCCGTTGCGCTCTGAATAGTTGGAAGCCTGGAACGTCCCACGTTCTGGACGAGCGCCTGCAATCGCTTCTGGCCGATTCTTGGGTCTCCCTCAACTTCTTGGGGCTTGGCATCAACGGTCACTACAATCATGCTGCCAGAGACGAGACTACTCACAACTAAACGAATGTCCTCAAGTATCTCCAGGTCCAGAGGCCTGTCGTAATCAAGCCAGACAATAGTCTTCTTACGCCAATCTAGCTCAGTCAAGACGACCCCAGATGTTCCCCACTTCACAACAATCCATGAGTAGGGCCTATTGAACTCAACTCGGCGTTTCGCCTCTTCTTTGCACTCCACACTCACCATATCCTTTATTCCGAGGCGTTGGTGAATCAGGGCAAAGTCGACGAACTCGATCGAACCGAAGCCAATGTATCTGTATTTCCGCAACGGAGCGATACTTGCCAGGCATGCGAAGGCCTCACACAGCATTTTGCGCTCGATATTCTTCGCCGGGCGCAGCGCATAACTGAATTTACCGAGACTCGTTCGGTGCCCCTCCTCAGAATTCATTCTGCAACCTCCGCGTTGTAGAAATAGTCGAATGTTTTCGCTCCAACCTCTTTGTACGAACTAGCCTTGAGAACGCGTTTCACTTCAAGGACCACGTTTTTCGGCTTGTCGTACTGTATCCTCTGCAAAACGGGTCCCTTTTCGCCTCCTTTGGACCTGACTGTTGGAGCTTTGAACGTCGGTCGTTTCTGTATCTTGTGCAGGTCCATGGGTTTTGCAGAGGATATGAAAGCCTCTAGTGGCCCAGGTTGCTTTCCTGCCTCTCTTTCCGACTTCTCGTCCTTGAGTTTGTTTAGGAAATCAACGACTGGACGCATCATTCTCTTCATGTGTAGCCTGACTGCTCGGTAGACCGGCGAGTCCATATTCAGACCGGTCTTTGTGGTGTTCCATGGAAGCCTTCCCGGATCATCACTGTCAAAATAGGCGTACCCTCTCAGGCTGTTGAACTGGCCGTGAAATCCTGGGATGCTCAAATCGTCTGCGTCGTTCCCCCAACCAGTCGCACTTGTCTTATCACCTTCGAGAATCAAACGCCCGTTACAGATTACGTGCCAGCCGGCTTCCTCGCGAACGCGATTGGGGTCATTGCTTGCCGCTAAGCCACAGTACAGTCTAGCTTTGACAGATTTGCGCCCGCGTTCTTGGAAGACCAATTCCGTGTAGGCGGGAGCGAGATCCTTGCTCCGAAGCATGTGAAGTGGTTCAGCATCTACAGGGAGGCCGTTGACTGTTATGGCTAGACCTGAAGAGATAGGACAGCGGAGTTTGACCTTCAATTCTTCTTTCAGTTCACTTAGAAATGTATCCAGAGCGAACTGTTGATCAACGCTATCGTACAGGTCGGTAACAGTAATAATCGTCCCTTGCTCGTCGCGATTGAAACGTTTGTCCTCTTCGAGTTCAGAGAATTCATATTCCCACTCCGGCTTCTTCGACCACTCCACAATATCTTCCTCGATCACGAACCTACTGGCATTTGTGATAGACTCGACGCGGAAGTAGTTCCCAAGCTTGAATATAGCGCGTTTCATCCCGACGCCGAACTCCCCAATCGAGTGCTTCACAGATGGAGCCCCCTGTGCTCGCCCAATTCTGAAGGCGTATTGTCGTGCGACGTCAACTGAGATGCCACCACAATTGTCTGCCAAACGAAATTGGTTTGAAGATATCTCGATACGGGCCCAAAGACCTTTGTAGCTGCGGTCACCTCGGATGCGCCGCGCCCCATCAGCACAGTTGTCTACGAGATCAATGATCGAAGGGATCAAAGCGATATCGCGCGTGAGCATTCGAATGAAGAGTCCCTTGGTCGGCGTAGCGTCTACAGTTCGCGATGACTTGCCTTCTTTTTCCTTCGCAGCCATTTTGGTTGCTCTCCCTGGGACGAATAGAATCGAAGTCCGTAGATTCTCGGCGTGGACTCGCCCTGTCGCATTATCCCGAAGTGGTTCTCATTGAAGCCGGAATCAGCCTTCTAATCTCTCTTCCTACGAACAGGGCCAATCGCGGCGGAACCGAGTTTCCTATTTGGCGAAAGGCGTGCCAACGCGTTGGGTCAAACTCAAACCAGTCCGGGTATGAATGGAGTCTCGCGGCCTCGCGCACGGTGATGCATCGTGGGTATTCCGGATGGATGGGGCGTGGGGAGGTATGACTCCCCCGGTCGTTTCCCGTGCCAGCCCTGATCGTCGGTGCGAATGCATCATAGTTGAGACGGTGATAGCGACTGACCGGTTCGGCGGTCCCAGGTTGCGTTCGCTCGAAGCGTGCGATGCTAGTCTCCGTGTGCCGCGTTCGCAGGCACCCTGTCAACGGATTACCGTTGCGCTTCCTTTGTGGCAGTCGATCCGATGGCTCCTTTGCCTCACCTCGCATAATCTTTGCGTAGTGGGATGGTTCCCCCAATGCTCCGGTGTACCCATCTCGCTCGAACAACGTTTCATGCTTCTCAACGATCGGAAGGTCCGCGATCGCATCGTGCACCCTCGGGATATAGGGGCTACCCGCTTCGTCGAGCATCGGCGACGGCCCGGGGTAAACCGGCGCAGGAAGATCGGATCGATACCCTAGGACGAAAGTCCGCTTCCGCCGTTGGGGTACGCCGTAGTCGGCCGCATTCAGCACGCGAATGTCCTTCACCACTCGATATCCGGCCAGGCGAACGCGATGCACGAAGGAATCCAGAGTCTTAACGGCATGGCCAAGCATGAGACCCTGGACGTTCTCCATCACGAAGTACTTGGGCTTAATCTCGCGCACCAGTCTCGCAAACTCGAACAGCAGCAGGTTTCGCTCGTCGTCCAATTCGCGTTTTCCACCGACGGAGAATCCCTGGCAGGGGGGCCCCCCGAATACTACGTCGATTTCGCTGGAACAGTCGGCCAGTTCCAGCAGTTCGGCCCCCGTCGACTTTCCGAGGTCGACGGCGAAGGCCGGCGTGGAAGGGGAATTCTTCTTGTACGTCTCGACGTGACGCTCTTCTTTGTCAAAGGCGCCAATGACTCGAAGGCCCGCCTGCTTGAACCCGAGGGACATGCCCCCGACTCCACAGAACAAATCGATAGCGATAGGCTTCTTCTTACTCATCGTACCTCATGCTGGTAGTAATAACAGTATCGTTTCACGCAACACGTGCTACAGCTTGGATTTGCCGGTCGGCAAACTAATCTCCCATGCGCCACGCAGTCAACGTGAAACGCGTACCTTCGATATGGCGGCACGAGTGCCTCCAATTCTTCATGACACTGATCGGCGCGTTTCCTGACGGTCCAGCCAAGCCTTGTGGCGACCCGGTGGACGTGCGAGTCCACGGGGAGAACCTCCGCACCACACGTGTACATCAGTACGCACTTGGCCACCTTGTCGGAGACCCCAGCGAGCGAGGTAAGGTACGATTGCGCCTCGGAGGGCGAGAGCTTCCTAAGTCCATCCAGATTGCACGATGTAAAGTCGGAGCGAATCCGTTTCAGTGTTGACCGAATCTGGCTTGATCGGATGCGGGACAGGCCGGCTGGCCGCAGCATCCTTTCGAGAGTAGAGGCAGGACGACTGAGGACATCGTCCCAGGTGTCGAACCGTGTTTTCAGTTCGCGGTATACGGTCCCAGCCATGGCGGGTCCCGTCTTGTTGGAGAGCATGATGGAGATAAGGTCGTCGAGAGGGTCCTTGGGATTGCCATGTCTGGGCCTGCCATATTCCAGTTCCAAAGCTTCACAGACTCGGCGCACGATCTGGCTCTTGGACCGCGCGCTATTTGCTGATATTGGCGCGCGAAACCGGTGCCGTTCCATTTCCGTATGGTTCGCAGTACTTTTTCCCATATACGCGTGTTTAGGCAATCCCAATCCGTATTCGATTGCATGCATCGTTCGGTCGGGTCGGACGAACGGCTCGTTCTTCGACGGCTCCAGGGCTGCACCTGGATAGGCACAGCGTATATTAACCGGGCGGAATAGATAAGTCCATGCAGTCACTGATGCTTCCTCACATCGCCACGTCTCAGGCTCTTTGCTCCCAACGAATCGTGATGAGCCTACCCTCCCTATATCGGCAGAAACGCCTCCCTTCTGCAGGAAAACCTATTCGTTTGCAGGTTGTTTCCTTGGGCCTGAAGGACACCTTCGTCCACTTTGGAGCTCTTCGAACTGGCTGATGGTGACGTCTCCTTGCGGGAAGTGGGCGGTGATTTGGAGTTGGCCGCCGAGGGCGGTGACGAAGCGGCGGAGGGTGCTGACATACATGTCCGACTGGTGCTCCAGCTTGGAGATGGCGGCCTGGTTCATGCCGAGTCGGTCGGCCAGTTCCTGCTGGGTCCACTGCATCGCTTGGCGCAGTTCCTGCAGGGCCATTTCCGAGGCCATCTCTTCCGTGCGCTGCTTGATTCGCGCCTGGCTCTGGGGGGGCATCTTTGCTACGTTCAAATTGAAGACAGGCATCTAACCCTACCGCGTGGGTTAAGAACCCACCCTACGTGCGGGTTACGTGTCACGGCCTCCGGCCGGCTATTTCTTCTTCTTGCCGAGGAGTGACTTCTTTTCTTTTTTGGGCTTGGGGGCCTTGGCCTTCTTCTCTTTCTTGGCCTTGGGGCCCTTTTCCTTTTTGGCCTTCTTGGCTTTTCTGGCCTTGGGCTTCTTCTCGGCTCCGACGACGAAGGAGGCTCCGGCGACGATCAGGGAGACGACGATGGCGCCGCCCATGATGTACCAGATCATGCCTTGAACGGATTCGAGGATCGAGGGCATGACGCCTTTCTGGGCCGAGGCGGTGACGATCGCGGTGTAGAGCAGGGCCAGGAGGGGCAGGAACAGGAGCATGCCGAGCATGTTGCTCTGGCTGTCCGGTGCGGCATCGACGTAGGCGCCGGCCATGATGGGGGCGGCGATCATCGGTTCCGGGGCGGCCATCTCGTCGTCGGGGACGACCGAGTCGGTCTCGGTGGTCAGGTCGTCGGCGATGTCCCCTTCGCCCGGGGCGCCTTCGCCATCGTCGGCGGTGTAGATCTCGTCGAGGATGCCGCCGAGGGAGGTGTCGTCGGCCTGGAGGGAGAGGTCGAGCAGGCCGGAGCCGCTGCCGAAACTGTCGAGGTTGACGTCGTCTTCGATCTCTTCCAGGGAGGCTTCGGTGCTCGTGCCGGCCGGGCCGACGGTCTCGGCCAGCGAGTCGTCGGTCACGTCGTAATCGCCGTCCGTCTCGCCGAGGACGTTGATGCCCTCGCCGGCCAGGGCGGTGTCCATATTGGTGATGTCACTCTCGTCGCCCAGCTCGGGGGCCAGAGAGATTTCGGATTCCTCGGCGTCCAGTTCGGCGACCGGTTCGGGCTCGCCCATGTCGGCCATGATGTCGTCTTCGGACAGTTCGACGGAGGCCTCGCCCGAGTCTTCCATATCCGGAGTCAGGCCCATCTCGCTCGAGGTGTCGGCCGCGGCGGCCAGGTCCAGGTCCGGGACCTCCTCTTCGGCGGGCGCCACTTCCGTCGGTAGCTCGGTGTCCAGGTCCAGCATCGGCTCTTCTTCGGCGGGCGCCACTTCCATTGGTAGCTCGGTGTCCAGGTCCAGCATCGGCGCTTCTTCGGCGGGCGCTTCGGTAGGTTCTTCGACCACGGGCTCCAACTCGAGCAGTTCGTCAATGTCGGCCGGGACTGCTTCGGGTTCGACGTCTGGGACCATGTCCAGAGCGTCGGACGTCAGGGTGTTGACTTCCTCGATCTTGAACAAAAGGTTGGACCCGTCCCGGAACTCGCGGAGCTTGCCGTCCGTCGCCAGCTGCTTGACCTCGTCTTCCGTCTTCCCGAGCCGCTTGGCCGTTTCCTGCAGTGAGTAGAACATACCAGCCATAATCACCATCTCCATCGACAAGAACGCGAACTGTAGCGTACTTGGAATCCCCGAAATGAAATTCCCTAGATTGCTTATTTTACCTTACGGGAACGAATTATGCAACTTTTTTTTGGCCTTTTACGCCGCTAGGGCCCGTCCGATAACGACAATTGTCGCACCATTACACCGTGGCAGTTGCACAAGAAGCGTTTGCCTATATAATACGAAACGCCGTCACCGACCATTTCGTTCGGGGTGTAGCTCAGCTTGGCTAGAGCGCCTGCTTTGGGAGCAGGAGGCCGTAGGTTCGAATCCTATCACCCCGATTGCCACAACCTGCTGCTCTGGAAGCACTTGCCTCTTGAGACCCTTCTGAACTGGCTGTAGATTCCGCGTCAACTTGCGTCTCCGCGTCCATTCCGCGTCCATTTTCGCGGGGTTTGGAGTCTGCCTGGGCAGCCAGGGCGGCCGCCGTGGCGATCAACGTTTCGTCTGCGTCATAGACCGCTTGGGCCGCTGAGGCCGGGTCCACCTGTTGATAGTACTTCAACGTCGTCTCGGAATTCGAATGCCCCATGAGATACTGTAGGGTCTTGATTGGTACACCCGCCAGCGCCCAGTTCTGACCACACGATTTCCGTAGGGTATGGACCGTACACTTGCCGTCGATCTCGATACTGGCCCGTTTGCAGTGGACCTGAAAGTCCCGATTGGTGTTGTTCGTCATATACCGGTTCTGCCACTGGCGATCAAGGTAGTTGAGCTTCTGCCATCGCTTGAGAACCCGTTGGTAGCGATCCTCGGTCAGGAAGATGTGAGGGACGCCCTGGGGAGCCTCCGCCTGCCATTCGGCCAGAATGGCCAGCGTGTGCTTGGTCAAGGGGATGGTACGCCGTTCGTGGGCCTTGAGGGTGAAGGGAAGGATGGTCTTAGTGCCTGCCCGATTCTGGACCTTAAGGACAGCACGTTCGAAGTCTATGTCGGCCCACGTGAGCGAGAAGGCCTCTCCAATCCTGACGGCTGTGGTGTAGAGGACGCTATACAAGCATCTCCATCGCAGGGACGGCGCCACGTCCTGGAGCCGCAGATACTCGTCGGGCTTGATGTGGTGCCATCGACGGACCGTACACTTTGGCTTCTCGCACTTGGTGAACGGGTTCTCATTGGTCAGATTCCACCGTACCGCCACCTCGAAGATCGTGCGGCATCGGCGGATAAGGCCGGCCCGGCTCCATGCACTGAGTTCCTTATCACGGTGCAGGTGGTGGAGTTGATCCCCGACGAACAGGTCGGCCTGTTTCTTGCCGGTGTCCTGGACCCTTTTGCGCGGCCCAAAGTAGTCGAGCAGGCGCCGGATGGTGTGCCCGTACGCTTCCATCGTCGCGGGGCGAACGTTCGGTTTCTTGAACCGGAGGAAGTCCCGACAGAGTTTGCCAAGGCTGTCATCGCCAGGGCGATCCTGGGGGCCGAGCTTCCGGAGTTCCTGCGACTTGGCGGACTTGAAGTCTTCGGCCTCCCTCCTAGTACGGAAGGATTTCGAGTGCCGCTTCCGCTCGCCGTCGAGGTTCGGAAGGCCAAACCACCGACAGCACCATAGGAGCTTTCGATTCGGACTTGGTTTCAGTCGGTAGACACCGATCGTTGGACTTCTCATCGTCTCCCCCTCTCTGCTGGCTCAGACCTCTCAGTGACTTGCTTGAGAGTGGCCAGGACGTGCTGCCGTCTTTGCCGTGCCGTCTCCTTCTGTGCCATGGTTTTCTCCTTTCAGCTATTGATCAGATCGTTGTTTTGTCCTCTTCTTCGTTCACGTTGAAAAGCTCTGGTTTCAATTCCTCGTCCTGCTGAAATGACATGTCGATGGATGAGGTTTTCAGGCGCTTGGAGCAACTTCGGAAAGGACGTAACGTTGCCACTTGATGATGTCGGAGATCCTGTACCGCACGCCGCGACCCATCTTGTAATGGACTGGGCCTCTGCGCTCATATCGCCATTGTCTCAACGTGCGAACTGTCACACACAGGAGCCCGGCGACCTTCTCTTCCGTCAATAGTTGTGCATCATCAATCGTCATGTTATGCCCTTTGGGTTTGTGGTGGATTCCCATGGCAATCACTCCAAATCAAGATTCTCTGCGGGCCTCTGTGAGCCGTCCTCTCTCTTGAGCTACGGATTCACCACCGCTGGCTATTCCATTGCCTCGATGGCCTTCCTCATCGTGCCCGGGGACTTCGCTTCCGTTACGACGATGAACAGTCTTTCGAGTTGCTTTGACGTGAGGCTGTTGACAAACTCGCCCGCCACCTTCTCCAGAATTCGACGGTCTGCTTCGGTTCGCTGTGCCCTAGAAATGTCCCTTTCAGAAATGAGTGCAGCCGCCCAACGGTGCGATGAACCGAGACCCAGAAAGGGATGGTTCCCGTCGAACAGCTGCTCTGGTGATTGCATCTGAGTGCTGGCTCATCGCAACTGCATTGTCGCCTAAATCCGCTCTGCTGTCCAGAGAAAAACTAAATATTTCTAGATATTCATCTACTTCTATAGAGCACTGAAGAGAAGTGCTGGCGCAGCCCTTTCTGAGCTTGCCGTGAGACACTCAGAATGGACGCGGAGAGTCGATAGGAGACCTAACCGTTCCCGGGTACAGCCGTTACGGCGTCCGACCTCCTACGGGCCTGGTAGGGACTCGCCCCATAGAGAACTGATCAAGATTACAGGTTCGCAATTCGGGCAGTATATGAGTTTCTTGGCTTGCGGCGATATATGCGGAAGGTCGAGCCAACCCTTACAAGTCCCAGTCCGATACTCGTAATTATTGAAGTTCTCTGAGGATTCGTCCGATAGATACCGTGGGACAACCGCATGCGAGTGTTTGAGTCTTGAAAGGTGAGACGAATGCTCTACCTATTCAATTCAGCGTACCGGCCACTATATGTGCGTAATGTTCTCAATACGCTATTCATTCCATCTGGGGGCACGAACGAGTACAGGTATCGGTATCGTGGAGCACCAGGTCAAGATAGTCGCGTCAACATAAACAGGCTAAGTAGAAACGCAAAATGATTCATTGAAAACGCCCGTAGTGGTCGATCCTTCAAGTGGCGATATAGCCACTGGGAGGTCATGGCCATGGGGCACGGCATTGAGTTGACCGAGGCACAATGGGACG
>Ga0208279_1001902_pt1 | contig 10713 bp, 11 predicted proteins | sample AntAceMetag02UKM_FD_184766 | JGI IMG/M metagenome (GOLD analysis project Ga0208279, IMG submission 184766) | Saline lake microbial communities from Ace Lake, Antarctica - Antarctic Ace Lake Metagenome 02UKM (SPAdes) (version 2) | ecosystem: Environmental > Aquatic > Non-marine Saline and... | reverse complement strand
TCTTTCTCGTCTCCTTCTCAACAATTTTTGACCTTTTCAAAATTAATGAAGATTTTCATCACTATTTAGACGCTTTAACAGACGCTTTAAAAGGTATTACCCCATTTCAGGGGTGCGAAACTTGAGCAATTATTTAATGGCAAGGCTTCAAATGTAATTCAGACGCAAAAAAGGAGATATGAAAAGATATTGCATGAAGATTTAGTAAAGGCTGGCAACCGGCTATTTCGGTGGCGCAGTTATTTGCCGTTATTTTTTGTCCCAATCCTAATTTCGGGCTTTTAGAGTTCGGTTATCCAAAAAAATCCCATACCTATGATTTGATTTGGAAAATAATTTGTATGTTGGTATCATCTTTTGGTCTCCTTGTTCGATGTTATACCATTGCTCATGTGCCAAGAAGGACTTCCGGAAGAAATACAAAAAGTCAAAAAGCGGATTCGCTCAATAATACCGGTATGTATTCCTTGATGCGCAATCCTTTGTATTTTGGAAATTTTTTCATGTTTTTAGGGGTAACCTTGTTTGTCCGCTTTTGGTGGGTCAGTGTGATTTATGGGCTTGCTTTCTGGCTGTATTACGAGAGGATCATATTGGCAGAGGAAGCGTCCCTCGAAAAGACATATGGCGAAGATTATCTGGACTATGCAAAGCGAACACCTGCATTTATCCCGAAATTTAATAACTGGGAGCGACCAATCCTGCCTTTTTCATTCAGACAAATCCTAAAACGAGAGTATTCATCTTTTTTTGCCATGATTGCATCTTTTACTGTCCTGGAATTTGTTGGCGACTATATCGTAACCGAAAAAATAATAATTGATAACCTATGGCTTTGTCTGTTTTTAGGCGGGTTCGCAGTATACATAACACTAAGAACACTAAAAAAGAAAACAAAAATCTTGCATGTTGAAGGAAGATAGCCGAAAATGAACTTGACACGGCGATTCTTATACTTAGTGCCCGAACGAAAACTAGGATTTTTCGTTAAGATCAAGGAAGACGAAAATTTTAACCACAGGAATACTGGTCGTATTTCGAGGATTAAAATTTGATTTTGACGCAGATATTGGCGGAAAAGACAGTTTTCGTTCAGGCACTACTTAGTTTTTCGGAACCTATTTTATGGAATAAAGGATCTAATTGTATCGGCTCAACGTTTAAAGGTCTCTCCGTGAATGATATAAAGGATGCCATAAAACCAATCGATCTCAGCAACGCCCAGACTCTTAACATCAGTCGCCGCGGCGACGGTCGACAGCGGGTGATGAAAGTAGTTCACAACGAAAAATTCGTGATCCTGAAATGCTATGGTCTGAAGCGAAAGCTCCCGAGAGTGTTGTTTCGACAGTTCGGCTCCTTTTTCCTTGGGGCAAAGTCCTCGATCACAGTAAAGGCACGACACGACACGGAGCTTAACGTGCTATCGCTCTGGAAGCAAGAAGGTTTCGACGTGCCCGAGGTTTACCCCCTGCTCAAGCTTCCTCAAGATATCTCCAACTGCATCGCCATGGAGTATATCCCAAGCCCCACAGTAGCAAAGGTGCTGCAAGATGATCAAAAATCTCTTGTGCTTAAAAAGGAAGTCATCACCAGGTATGCCCAAGTTTGGGGGAAACGGCATGCCCGTGCTCTTGAACTCGGCGAGCCCCGCTTGCTTCAGGAGCACCCCACCCTGTCTCATGTGTTCGTTTCACAGGAACGTCTGGTGCACTTTGACTTTGAGATCGTGTTTACTCGTGAAAAGGATCTGGAGCGGCTCGTCCGGCGAGAGATCGTAGGAATTCTCCGGTCCATGGCAAAAACGAGGGGTAATGTTTTTTACCCCTTACTCGACACACTTCTGGATGCGTATCCAAACCTTTCCCATTTCCGGCAAACGGCCTGTGAACTTCTTCGTTATGGAACTGTGCCGGTGGTGGGCTGGACAGCAATGTTTCACCGGCTTACGCGGAGAAAGAAACGCTACAGCAAACGCTTGCATTTCACAAAAACGCTGGCTAAGGCTTTGGAATCAAGGTGTGGCCCATGAAGCGGTCGCTCCGGCAAAGCATCAACTCTCATCCTCCATCCCATTGGACTGGCGGGTTAATCTTGCACCAACTCACCACCCAAACAAATAGCAGCATTAGAGGACAAGGCTCATTCTGAGTACAAAAGAAGAGTCTCGATTGGTTCCTCCCAATTCATTTTCATGCTGACGGTATGAACCACCAAACGCTCTGTTCGACTCTCAACAAGTCCAAAGGTACTAACTATAATTTTTGAGGAACAACATATAGGAAGATCGGTTATTTTACCCGTTTGAGAAAGGTTTTGAACAATCTACCCATGTTATATGCAAAGCCGAATACCCCGACCGGTTTTGGTTTTGGTTGTCCTAAATATCTGGCCCGAATCCTTGCGGCGGCATAATGGTCAAGTTTCATAAAAAAGCTCACCACATAGCCGGAATCAGAAAGGTTTTTAGCAAAAACAGCTGAAGCAAAATCAACTATAAAAACATCGCCTGTTTCCGTCACGAGTATGTTTGAACCATGCAGGTCACTGTTTGCAACCCCACGGCTATGCATTGCAGAAATAATCCGGTCGAGTTCATCAAAAACAACTATGGGTAATTTTGCCTTTTTACGGTTGATTTGAGTCAAGGGACGACCGGGAATATATTCAAACACCAAAGTATGTTTGCCAGTTAGTCCATAACAATGAGGTATACCTTTAATCCCAGAAAGTATTGAATAAGCCCTTTCCTCTCTGCGCAGCGTAAAATTTCCGTAAATCCTGATCAAGAAATTTCGGTTGCTATAATCCTTAATCACAACAGTCTTGCCATCCCGCTGTTCAAGACGTATCGTTGCTTTGGTTATATTACGCGATCGAGAAAATAAAACGTTACCTGTGTTATCATCCTCACGAATTCCATAATTTTTATAATGTAATTTTAATGACATACACTTTCAAGTCCTTTTTCTAATACCTGAAAATGATTGCAATAAAAATTGAAACAACCATTAAAATGAAATACTGCTCCCGGTTTTCTTTCCAGAAAAGCTTGACCATCCATGGCCTTTGGCGCGACCGAGGGTAAGGTTTGAGCCTCGGTAGCAGACTTCTACAATAGGAGGCATATGCCTTGTATTCTTCACCGAATTGGTGTTCAAGCCGTACCATTTCCTTGCGCTTTTTTCGCGGCATATATGTTAATACAAAAACTACCAACCCGAGTGGCAAGAGCAAAAGACTGTATCCCCATGCCATGATGCAAAATCCGATTAGCAGAAAAAGCCTGCCAAGGTATAACGGGTCCCTGAGGTAAGCATACGGTCCGGAAGTCGTTACTTCTTGGTTTCTGACAAGATGTCCTGTGGCCCAAATCCTGATTGCCTCTCCCAAAAAAACGATGATTCCGCCAATGATTGATGACAAAGCAGTTGGTCTTGCCATAATAACGGCTATAATAATACACACTAATAAACCTAAGGTTTTTAATTTATTCATAATTTCTTTCAGAGATGTCTAAGTATTGCACTTAAAGTTAATGAAACTCAGCTCCGATAGGCTTCGCAATTCGAATAATGGTATAATGAAAGGCTGCCTCTGTAACATAAAAAAATCCACTGGTAAAAAATAATGCGCATAAAGAAATTCTATTAATTAAAAAATGATGTTATCCGCTTTTACCCAATATTCCATTAGTTCAACATTCCATGGAACTGACACAAAGTATTGTGCTATTAAAAGCTCTATAATTTTAGCTAATTATAGAATTTCCAAAATGTTGAATTACGATATAATATCAATAAATCAAAATTTGAGTTGTCAAGTATTCATTAATTTTTATTAACAATACCGTACGACAAAAAAAATGCAAGTAGATTTAATTAAAATTAATAAAATTAATTGGAATGCGCATCCAGCAGTGTCATTAGGCAGTATCATTAGGTTTTAGTGCATATCATTTTCAGAAACATGATCAGACCTTGAAAGGATTCGAAGAGATCAGAGCGGATGGATTTCACTAAAACTCTGGGCAGGGCTTTGAAATCGAGGTGTGACCTATGTAGAGGTCGTTCCGGATCGGTATGCTCCTGTTCACCTTTTTAACCGGTGAGACCTTTGTACCCCCCCCCTTTTTGCCCAATTCCGGCGTCAGGCTCAAATTTTAATCCTCAAAATACTCAATGTATTTCTGCCTGCCCCGTAGGTCCGGCAGATCGTACTGGGGTGGTTAAAATTTTCGCCTTTCTTGGTCTTGAACAAAATTGAGCATTTTTCAAAGGTCTCCGGTCTCCTCTTCTCCTCCGAAAAGTCGAATGAAAAAGACATTTTTTTCGATCCGGACATCGACCGTTACTCCACTTGCGAAACTAAGACAGATAGCGGCTCTAAAGAGCAAGGCTCATTCTGAGTATAAAAGAAGAATCTCGATTGGTTTCTCCAAAGGTAGAAAGCTCGTGGTCCGCAATGGTTTTGACCCACCCCGCCGTTACCTTCAGTCCGGGCTGCGGATACCAATTCAGGTTCAAGGTGGCCGTCCGAACTTCCTGGGTTGATGGATTATACGTTGTCAGTCCACTATCAAACAGCCCGCGATCAATGTCGGCATTGGAATAGCGAAACGCCACCTCTAAGCATCCCAAAGGATCCAAAATCTTTAAGAAATCAAAAATCTGTTTTTTGTCCTCAGGCCTCCCGTCAAGCACGGGAGGTAGCCATCTCCCCCGCTCCCATCTCATCCGCTCTCCAGTGATATTCCATGATGCGTATGCAGACCATGAGGTCAATTGATCAAAATCCTGTGCAACGGCATTACTGACTTTCACGTCCTGAATCTCGCCCTCTACCCTTTCAGCTCCCAGCCGGAATGCCCCCCAGTACCAGCCGAATTCGGCGTGTATCCATCTGGCTGAATCGCCATCCAAATCTTCGGTTGTAAAAACGGTGGATCTCAAAGGTGTTTGTAAAAAGATTTCGTCATCATAATCCGGACTCCAAGCAAACCCCAAACCCATGAATCCCCCTTTTAGGAAATTGTACCCGAGGGCTTGCATCGGGAATACAACTGCCCGAATGGAAACCTGCGGATCTGATTTCCGGTTGCCGTCAAGATCAAAGCCTTGACCTGCTGTGGCGGATCCCTGGTACCAGATAGCGCTGTCCCATAACAAACCGTCAACTTGCAAGCCAAGATCGTATCGACCATCCAGATACGAACTGAAACCATAGTCTATGGATGGAAAATCTTCCGGGCGGGTTGCAAATTCACTATTTAATGCCACCCGGATCTGCCCCACCTTCATCTGTAATGCCGGACTAATATCCCAACCTGCCCATGCTTCGTGCAGATTGTTTTTCGTGTCTATGCCCAGCAGATCAGGTTCTATGTAAAAATGGAACTTGTTGCCATATCTTCCGGTTATTCGCAAATTAACTGTTTCCCACCTGAAGCCGCTGTCTTTCTTGTTATCCTTGTCATACGCGACGGCATCCACTGTCAGTTGACCTCCGAGATGGATTTTCCAACCCTTCCATTCCGTGTCCAGCCCCCGCAGCATCTTCCATTGAAAATATGAAGACGGTCCGCATTCAAGCAAGGGGTCGGTCTGAGCGTTTAGACCAGAAACGAATGCGAAACACGTCAATAGCCAAAACCAGATAAAAAGATAATTTTTCATGGCTTCCCTCCAAACCTATTCATTTTCATATTTATGGCATGAACCACCGAACCCCCTGACAGGTTTTGTTTATCCTAAATATCCGGTCGGAATCCTTGATAGGGCATAAAGATCAAGTTTATATGTATTGACTAAGCTTCATCAACAATACCGTAAGGCAACAAAATTGCAAGTAGATTAAATTAAGATTAAATTAAGATTAAATTAAGATTAAAAAAAATTAAAAAAAATTAAAAAAAATTAATTGTGTTACAGTTCCACCATACATTCCTGATAGAAGTGGAAAAGAACAGATCTGTAGAAAAAATTGTACCACCACAGAAAAATGGCAATCTTAAAAACCGTTTTAAGATCTTGCCCACCGTCCGGGGATAACCCTGGTTAATACGATAGGCGTGTCATTTGATTGTCAGGTGTTTTTACGTGACGGTCATCTTTGTTGGATGCTTCTCGGAAGGAATTGAGGTGATATTACCTTCTTGACACATTAACCTCATTTCTCTATAGTTATGTAATAACAATGAAAGTTTTTATATTCAATGAGCACAACACACACTAAAACTTATAATTCATATCATTTTGGATCACCATCAAATATAGCCAACCAGCAACTGAAACAACTCATTAGATTCTTTAAGTTACCAAAAAATAGCGTTAATCCAGCTCTTGGCGGAAGAACCTCAATTACAGTTACTCGGCTTCAAGGCATAGGATCTGTAGTTATTAAATATTATAGACGGGGAGGAGCCATTCGATATCTGATCAAACAACGGTATCTCAAATGTGGAAAAACGCGTTGCCAGATTGAATATGAGCTGTTACAGAAAGTCAGAGGTTTAGGCATAAATGCCCCTGAGCCGGTTGCCTTTGCTTATAGAGGCCGTCTCTTCTATCAATGTTGGCTGGTAACCCGAGAGGTCCAAGATCATCAAACACTTGCCCAATTAAGTCGTTCAAATCAAGAACAGGCTCGTATGGCAATGAAGGCGGTCATCGAGCAAGTTTCAATGCTCATAAGAAATAAAATTTTACATGTGGATTTACATCCCGGCAATGTAATAGTGGACAATCAAAACCAAGTTTACCTTCTAGATTTTGACAAGGGGGGTATTTTCAACGGAAATAAAAATGCGCTAAGGACTCGATACCTGCGTCGCTGGAATCGGGCAATACAAAAGCATGGACTACCGGAGATACTCAGTGAAGTTAATGGGTTTAACTCTCTTTAGCCATTACAAGTAAAGAATCCTGGCCCAAAGGACCAGGCTTTGGTTATCCCCAGAAGGGATTTGCTTTATTGAAAGTTCATTGACTCATTTAAATTTCAAATAACAAATCCCAAAAAAACAAACAAAAAACAATGACCGAAATTCAAAATCCTAAACAAAAAAACAATCGCTTTGAACCGGTTTGGAATTTGATGCTTGATGTTTGGAATTTCAAAAAATTTTTGAATGTTTATTAGTTTCGTTATGGATACACCCACTTTTAAAATATTACCCTCAGCACCTTCGATCCTCATCATTCTGATGGGGTCTATAGGAGATGTGGCGCGGGGTCTATGCCTGGTGTCACATATCAAAAAAAATTTGCCGGAAAGTAGAGTAACATGGCTCGTAGAGCCAATGTGTTCGGAGGTGGTACGTTTACACCCACGCATTGACAAAATAATCGTTTTTAACAGACCCAGAAATATTTTAGGGATACGAGATCTTTATAAAGACCTATCCCGAGAACACTTCGACATCACCCTGGATCTCCAGCGCCACTTAAAGAGCGGCTTTTTCTCGTTTCTTTCCGGGGCGAAAAGACGAATCGGCTTTAACCGCCGCAACTCAGGCGAATTTAACTGGATCTTTAATAATGAACACATCCCCTATATTAACCATGAGCTTGAGCTGCCCAAATTGCATCATTATCTTAAATTTACAGAATATCTGGAGTTACCTGAGCTTGCATCCCTGGACTTCGGTTTTTCTTCCTTTAATGAAAAATCTAATCTGCCGGATATTGTCTCTAAATTAAACAAACCCTTTATCGCTGTGGTAATGGGATCATCCTGGGAATCCAAAGATTGGTTCTTTGAAGGATACTATGGACTGGTAAGAAATATTCTTACTTCAATGGAATGGCCGATTGTGCTGCTCGGCGATGGCTCACAAGTATCATCTGCAACAAAACTGTGCCAAAAACTTGGCTCACATGAATTAATCAATGTTGTGGGAAAAACGTCGATTACTGAGCTTGTGGCCGTGCTTAAGGCCGCTGCGGCCGGTGTGGGACCGGATTCGGGACCGGGTCATCTGGCAGCAGCGGTGGAAACTCCCTATGTGGCTCTTTTCGGTCCAACATCTCCGAAACGGGCAGCGCCTTATAAATGTGAACATCTTGTCGTTCAATCCAAGGTAAGCTGTGTTTCCTGTTATAAAAAGAAATGTCCTGACCTTGACAGGTTATGTATGCGCCTTGTTAGTGTTGAATCAGTTCAGGAGAAACTTTCTATAGCGCTTGGAGAAACAACTTCCGCCTAACCACCGGTTTCTCCTTTTGGCTGTCGATCACCTATTTCAAATCACGCCCTATAGATACAAAAAGCATCCTAATATATTAACCTGTATTTCTCTTCATAAGTCCTTGAAGTCGGCTTTTAATGAAAGATTTAAAAGCAATCTCGTTTGCTCCAAAGGAAATCTCTATCCCGATGATAACCAGGGCGATGGGCCATTTTATTTTATGAGCCATCCGAACATAATCTTTTTCTGTGGTAAAAATAAATTCAACCGATAGATCCGTTGCTGATTTTAAGATTTCATCAAGTTCTCTTTCCGAATATTGGTGATGATCCGGAAATTCTGAAAAATTTTCTAATTTGCATTGAAAACTCTCAATTGTTCGGCGAAAGTCATCATTGCTTGCGATCCCGGAAAAAGCAAAGACTCTCTTATTTTTAAAGGCACCAAAATCGTACTCGGATGAAATAGTTGAACTATCTTGCGATTGTGCGCTGTTTCCTTTAACAATTTTATAAATATATGGGATATGAGCTGAATGAAAAATCGGCGTTCTCGGAACATGTTTTTTTATTTGATCTAAAGACGGCGCCTTTCCCATATCCGATCGGGTTAAAATCACAGCGTCTCCCCGAGACAAAGCAAAAGCGGTTTCTCTCAAAGTGCCCCTGGGAAAAAGATAAGTATTGCCCAACGGTTTGTTACTGTCTAAAAGCACCAGGTCTAAATCTCGATGGAGTTTTAAATGTTGAAATGCATCATCAAGCAATAAAACATCCGGTCTAAATTCCTTTATCGCTAATATACCGGCCTTAAAGCGGTTTTTCCCGACAATAACAGGTACAGTTTTTAATCTTTCAGCTATCATAAATGGCTCATCCCCTGCTTCATCAGGCCCCATACAAATTTTACGCCCGTCACATACCACGCCACCGACCTTTTCTGCTTGGCCTTTATATCCCCTGCTGATAATTGCAACACCATACCCGAGATGCTTAATTAGCTCCGCGACATAAATCGTCATAGGTGTTTTTCCTGAACCACCAACTGTAATGTTACCGATGGAAAAAACCCGGCAGGGAAGTCTTTTTGACTGTAAAAAACCTTTTTTGTATAAAGTTTCCCTCAGCTTAACTAATCCACCATAACCAATTGATACTGAAAAAAGAAGTGGTTTAAGGAATAAGGATCTGTTTTCTTCTTCGTCAGTCATAATTGCCTGGATTTTTCTCTTAACATTTTCTTGAGTCAACATCATTTTGTCTCTATGCCGGTTGGCATGTGTGTAAATCAATTTTTTCTTGGTAATTTCAGTCATCCACTCCTTATCAAAATAAGAGGTTAATCATTCCCAGAGCAATGGAGTAATGAAATGATATCAACCGTAATTGAATTCGGGGAAAAAGGTAAACTTATAAATATCAGATCGTTTTCAGCTTTTGTACTCAATATTTCAACACTCCAATACTCCATTACTCCAATAGGTTATATGAGTAAAATCTATTAGGAGCAATAAAATTAGAAAGCCAATTCTCACACAATTTTCTTAAAGATTTTACGCAATCCATCTCTGATAACCCTAATACCTCTTTCCAGATGGCTCCGTTGTGCATACTGTCTTTTTTCTTCCAGGGTCAAGGTTTCAGGTGCATACCTCATTTTCAATTTGATAATAGCAAAGTAATCATCCAAAACAAATCTCAGATAGATACGATTCAGCGGAAAAAATCTGAATTCCTTTTGGGATATGGAAGCGCTCCAGTCAACAATGTAAGGTCGGCCGTCATATCCCACTAAGACATTGGCTCCATTTTTTAAATCACTGTGAGCAAGGCCCATTCTGTGAAAACTGTCAACAATATTTTTTAGATCATCAAAAAAGGTTCTTGATAACTTAATATTCTTATTATGCTTTTCCAACGGTTGGCTGGGTATTTCTTCAAGTGCCAGGGCAAGCCCATCAATAACCCCATAGCAAACCGGAACACCTATAAGACCCTGTAGTTTTTTATAAGCCTTGTGTTCACGCCATATGAGGAATCGACCGATTATGTTTCGGTAAAAGAACTTGCTATTGCTGAAATCTTTTAAAACGACCCTTACACCGTTTTCTTCTATTGTCCAGATAACAGGTCTTGTGTTGGATGAATGCCTTAGAATTCCACAATGGTTTTCGGGCAGACTGGAGAGTTTTAGAGATTCTAAATTTATCATTTCAGTAAAACAAGTACGCCAAAACAGAAAAAAACAACATTTGCAGCCCAAGCCGCCATGAAAGGGGGAAACATTTCTCCATATCCAAGCGATAGACAGAAACTGTAAAATATCCAATAAAAAAATGCCACGCAAATACCGTAAAATATACTAACAGAAAGACTTCCCTTTAGCTTACTTTTACTTGAAATGCCCGCCCCTGCAAGGCACATGATAAAACTGACAAAAGGAAATGCCAGTTTGGCATACAGATCTACTTTATAGACAGAGGCATCGTACCCTTCGTTTTCAATATCTTCAATATATGCATACAG
>Ga0208279_1001895_pt1 | contig 10735 bp, 7 predicted proteins | sample AntAceMetag02UKM_FD_184766 | JGI IMG/M metagenome (GOLD analysis project Ga0208279, IMG submission 184766) | Saline lake microbial communities from Ace Lake, Antarctica - Antarctic Ace Lake Metagenome 02UKM (SPAdes) (version 2) | ecosystem: Environmental > Aquatic > Non-marine Saline and Alkaline... | reverse complement strand
AAAAGTAAAGCTTTGCATTAAACCATTCTCATTTATTGTTGCAGGGTCAACTGAGGCTGTTTTGCTGTACGCAGTATCTGTACCAAAATTAATGCGAACACATATTTCTTGTGAAGGGGATTTCCATAGACCTCCGCCTTTTTGGCAATTAAATTCACTTGCTGTTGAACTCCATTTTTGAGGGACTGCCTCACAAGTAGCTTTATCGGGATATGCGCCATCACTACAAGTTGCTGTTAATAGTGATCCTACTGGAGCAGTGCATTCTGCTTCGGTTGCATAGTATGAGTCGCTGCAAGTTGGTGTTGCTAATCCAATCCAGACTAAAGGAGAGGTACAGATGCCTGATGAATGACCGATTATATTTCCACCTGCATCAGTGCAGTTACCAACAATCCATGTTGCTTTTTTTGTGGTAGTACATGCTGCTATGCCATATGAAGGGTTATCACAAACACTGTCATTGCAATAAGCATTATTTGGTGGAGTGATATTTACGGTTATAGTATTTTCTATAGTGACCTGCCATTGCGCACTATCTAAAGCAATCGGGGTAGATGGAAAATCAGCATTATAATTACTGCCACCTACAGCATGATCCTTGCCTTTGCTAGTTATAATCACTTCACCTAAAACTATCGCTGGACTTCCAGTATAACACCAGCCAGCCGCCAAAGGCCCCAGACAAAATTCCCAGCCATAATTCAAATCAGTTACACTTGCTGATTCACTTCCCCAGCCATCTGGAAAGGCAGCCGCATCTGTTACTGCTTTTGTTATAGATAAGTATGGTCCATTCCAGTTATTTTGCGTTACCCAAGAAGCAGGCGTTATAAAATTACAATCATCTTCAGCTGTTCCGCTAGTAGTTTCATCAACCGTTCTATTTACGGAACAATAATTTTGATCCAGTAATTCACGAATATTATTTGGCAACCGTCCCATATCCGCCACAAACCCCGAAATATCCGGCTGGCCATTAATCAGCACATCAGGCCTGCCAATAATCGCGCGTTTAATTTTCTCATAACGGTCTTTAGTGACTTCATATCGATTCTGAAAGGCAAGTTCTGAGGTGGTTTCTATGGTGACTGATGCCATGGCAACCAGTATTAGCATCACGACCAGTATTTCAACCAGGGTAAAACCATTATGTCTTGTTATATTGCGTGGATTCATTAACATTAATTAATCTTTGTTATTTAGCATGTATTATGGCGTTATTTAACTTATTCCATACGGAGCATCAGATAGCTGCCACAGGCTACGGTCAGCGCAAGTATCTGGGCGCTAGCCGGGTAAATTGACTGGATAATAAAATACCATAAGCCGCCAACCAGTAGCGCAGCTGAAAAGGCTATCTGCCAGCTGATAGCATATTTCAGGCGCGACAGCTGATAACAAAAGGCGGGCAGAAACGCGGCTACGCAAATCGCATACAAATGTATCTCTTCCAGGTTCATTGTCGAGCCTTGCGGACACAGCAAGGCTAAACTAATCAGTACGATAATGAGTATTGCAATGGTTTGTTTTGCCGTTATTTTCTGCATCTATGCTAGTCTTTTATTTGCTCAATCAATAATATAAGCAATATACAGACCATTTAGGACAGGAATTTGACATCTTGTTCATTGGTCAATTTAAACATTCATTTCATTAACATCGTCATTCCCGAATTTTTTTATCGGGAATCTCTTTGTCTACGCAAGATTCCTGCTAGAAGCACGCAGGATGACGATAACTCACTCTAAAAAGGGTTAACTACTTTTAGCTCCAAATGAAGGATGCCGGGAATTTAAACTACGAGACTATGTTATTTGTGTGCAACTATTTTAGTAAATATGCGGATCCTCGATTTCTCCCTGAGGGAAGGAAATAATGCGTGGCTCTCTGCATATTTATCTTTTTATGCTTTAATCCTTAGCATTAATTTTCTTTTGTGAGCCATTATTTATGGAAAGTTTCTTACCTTGTGGCCTATGCCTTTTTACAGCGCTAATTTTATTAGTTATCGCTAATGGTATGCCTGTTATGTTGCGTAATATGTTTGGCAAGCGGTTTTCAAAGCCTATCGATTGCGGAGTGCTGTTTATTGATAAACGGCCATTATTTGGACAGAGTAAAACCTGGCGCGGCCTGGTCGCGGCCATCCTGTTTACCAGCCTTAGCGCCCCGGTGTTCGGTTTAACATTATATACAGGCGCGCTATTTGGTACGCTGGCAATACTGGGCGATTTATCCGCCAGTTTTATCAAACGCAGGCTGGGATACTCAGAAAGCAGTCGATGCAGAATTCTCGATACACTTCCAGAATCCTTATTGCCGTTATTATTGCTGCGTGATGACCTGCAGTTAAGCGTCTTTGGCGGCATACTTACGGTGGCATTATTTTTTATTTTTGAAGTACTGATTTCACCTGTTTTATTCCGGCTGCATATCAGGAAAAGGCCGTACTAAGTATAATCTTCATCTATCGGCATATATAACAACTAATTAATGAGGTAAATATTCGGTGCAGGAAAATCAATTACGCGTATTGACCTATAATGTGCATAAGGGCTTTAGCCCAAGCAACCGGAAATTTGTGTTGCATCAGATCAGAGACGCATTGCGCTTAGCGGATGCGGATATTTTGTTTCTTCAGGAAATGCAAGGCGAACATACGCAACATGAACTAAAGCATAGCAACTGGCCCGAATGTTCTCATTCCGAGTTTCTGGCTAAAGATGTCTGGGCGCATTTTGCCTATGGAAAGAATGCCGTTTATAGCGTGGGGCATCACGGTAACGCGCTACTGAGTAAACACCCTCTAGTGAATTGGGAAAATATCAATGTTTCTCCTTATCCCTGGGCTAGCCGCAGTCTGTTACATGGTGTTATCAACTGCCCTGGTCTGGCACAAAACTTACATATCATCTGCATTCATTTAGGGCTACTAGGCGGAGAACGGCGACGCCAATTTGCCAGTTTGTGTCAGCGTATTGATGAGCATGTGCCGGCCTCGGCTGCGCTGATTATTGCAGGCGATTTTAATGACTGGACAGGGCAGGCCGAAAAGCGCTTTTATCAGCATCTGCAACTCAAAGAAGCCTATAGAACCTTGCATAATCGCTATGCCAAAACCTTTCCTGTCTGGCTGCCGATGTTACATATGGATCGTATTTATTACCGGGGAGTGCAGCCTGTTTCCTGTACGCGCCTAACTCATGCGCCCTGGAATCGTTTATCCGACCATGCGCCGCTACTGGCTACTTTTGAATTAAGCGACGTAGACAAAACAAGTTAGGCAAAATGGGCTACGACTTTAGTCCACCTTGTAAAAATGCAGGCTAAAGACCTGTCCTCCAGGGACTGGCAGTAGTTGATATTTTGCATACAAAGCAAACGTAGCAAGTAAGTAACCGGGTACAGTTGCTTTAACATTCGCTGATTAAGCTTTGTCATGCTCAGGGTAACACGTCATTCCTGCAGGCAGTTAGCAGGAATCTTGTCGAGAAGATCCCCCCGCTAAGAGTCTACAAGGATGACCAATTTTATTGATTGCTGAAAACCGTACAAATAAATCTGCCCCCATACAATGTTAAATTCATTATGCATATGCTTACTGAGGTTTGCTGATTTGATTCCTCTAGCTATCCTGCAAATCCATTGATTTTTCGCAGCATGGGTAGAGCAAAAGCCAAACCCATCACTTACAGCCTGTGCCATACAGTTGCTGCAAGGCATTAAAATCACGAGCTGTAATGATACCATCTCCGCTTAAATCATAGAGTGACTGGACGCTGATATCTGAACGCATAATGGCTAGCAATATGCCCTGGTCTTTTGTGTCCACACAGCCATCTTTATTAAAATCACCCAGACTAGTCGAAACAGGCATATTAGCGGCAACATCGAATATCATGTCGGCCTGGATCAAGCCACAACCCGAGCCCCAGTCAAACTGCACGTCGGAGGCACAAGGATTATATGGCAAAACATATTCACCGCGCACAATGGCTGGGTCAGTCAGGTCGATAGTACCGCGCATCATGATTTCCCTGACCTGCGCTGGCTTCAGGTAGGCATGTTTTTGTAATAATAAGGCAGCAACGGCAGCTGCATTGGGAGCGGCAGCGGAAGTACCCTTAAAATTAGGTAAGGTGTTTTCATCACTATCACTTTCCTGATCACCAAAAAAAGTGGTATCTATATCATCTACCGCAACAATCTCTGGCTTGGCCCGGAAAACAAGATTGTTCAATATATCCCCAGCCGAATCAAAGACGATAGGTAAACCACCTGCGGAAGAAAATTTTTCAATAAAGCTCTGTCCGTTAAACCACGGCGCCTGCCGATAAGACATAGCGCCTACAGCAATCGCCCCTGCAGCATTCGGATGACCATAAATAGTGCTGCTGCGGGTGGCATACTCGGCAATACGCACATCCGTCTGCTCCACTACCTCAGCACTCTCATCAAGCAACTCAATTTTATTATTTTCATTTAATCTAGCGCTATAACCTGCTGGAATAAACCAGATCTGCTGTTCCTGAGTATCAACCGGGTAATATTTACCATCGAGCACGACGCCATGCTGGCCATTACTCTGATCAGTTACAATCGCGGTCCCATTCGGACCAATTTTAACCAGCCCCGGACTAAGCATAAATTCACCGCTATACTCAGCTATGATAATGACTGCGCTACCCGCTGGCATAATTACACCACTTTCAGTCACTAATTCACCCTGATTATCAAAGTGCAATAAGCCGGGTTCCGGCAGATGTTCCTGGTTGATTAATTCTGCCACACCATTGGAAAACATCACATATTTGACATAAAAGGGATCTTCTCCTGCACTTTTTCTGATAAACAGGTTCGCTTCCAGATCCCCATCTTCTGAGGCCTGGATACCAATAAATTCAACAGGATCATGACCAATATTATTATCCTGGCTACTGGCAATCAGGCGATTATTGCTACTATCAAACAAAAACAGATCCAGATCTGATTCTGCCCCTTTCCCCCCTGCGATTCTTGCCGGATCATCCCATTGCAAAACTATTCTGACAGAGACACCTTTGGGTAAGGTAATTTTCTGGTAGACATCAGAAGATCTGCCTGCACCTAGGCCAAAATCATGCGCAAACGCACCACTAGAGGTCTCGGTTTTCCTGAAGACATGCTGATAAGACTGGCGGCCATTATTTCCCGCTGCAGAAAAATAGACCACGCCCCGTTGTTCAACCTCATTAACCGCCTGTGCAATTGGCCCTTCCTGCACCATAGGCATTAATAACCAGCCCACATCATCGACGATAATATCCGCGCCCCGATCGGCTAAAGCAATAATACCCTGAGCAAAATCAACCGGGCTTTCAAACGCGGTATGAAATAATAATTTAGCGCCCGGAGCAATATCATGGATTAGCTGCATCATGGCACGACCTTCATCACTAGCACCCTCTGCACAAAAAGAGAATTCTTTTACAAGCTCTACATCGTTGGGTAAATCACCTGTCGCAATATCAGCTTCTGCACCTGCCAGACAATTATAACTATCCGACATTACCCCTATTTTGATCCCTGAGCCATCGACCCCCTGCTGTTTTTTCACTATATCGGTAAACATCGATTGGTCGCCTGCATTAGCCGCCAGACCACGCGAATTAGCAATCGCCCGCTGACTACTCACCCACTGCACGCCCTGAATTGACTCTAACTGATTTAGCTGAGTAATAGGTAAAAGCCCGGAAATAAGATGTTTATAATGAGAAATATGCGTCATGCCTAATCGCTCTAGCTCATTAATAGTCTGCGCAACATTCTCTACGCTTGAGGTAATGGTAAGCATGACACGATCCGAAGCAACAATATTCAAGGTTGTATCGGACGAAGTAAAGGATTCTGCCCCTTGATAAAGGGCATAATCTTGCTGTAATTGCTGTAAATGACTGCTTAGATGCGGCTCGGCAACAGCCAGAGCAGAAAACACCAGCAAGTTTAACGCTAATAATGACTGACACTGCTTATTCATGCGCGCATGGGTGTTTAACATAAATTTCATATAGCTGATCTCCCGATCAATAAAAAAATCTGGTTCTCTCGATCTGTGAGCAAACCCTTAAAATAATTCAGTACAGAGAGCATAGACAAAAGCAACAGAAAATCTTGTTATATTTCCTGTTTCCTTCACGCGTTGATGCATACGGCTACCCTTTACTCTCCAAGCCTTTCCTCTGTCAACTCTGTGGTAAAAGGCTTTAAACTTATAACATCACAACACCATATTCCGCTGAGCTGCATAAGGTTTATCAGACCCTACGCTCCATGATGCAGAGCATCGACTCATGCATTCCCACGTGGAGCGTGGCAACGAGAAAAACTTTAGCAGTGGCACAGAGCTTAGCAACGACACTTAAAAAGCCAAACGTACGCCGATATTGACGCCAAACGATTCACGTTTTACTTTATTTAATTGCGAGTTAATAGTCTGACCCGAGCTTAAAAATAACGCTTCGCTGCCTTTAGCACTTGCCCAGTTCTGATAATCGAACTCAACATGCGCCGACCATAAATCATTGACTAAATAGCGATAGCCAATTGACGTTAAATAACCCCCAGCATTCGCCTGATGTTTAAAGCTGGTCGGTTGTTGTAAGGCGCTGTTTTGCTGCCACTGACCTTCGGCGCGGTAATCCACCCAGTGATAGGAAAAAGTCGTATAAATCTGGTGCTGTTGCATTAACAGCACATCGGTATCAAAGCCTAGCCAGGGGCCCTGCCATTTGGCAATATAGCGATTAGTCAAAGATGAAGCGAGCGGGCTAAAAACCGGTATGGTTTGCACACCGTTTTTCAGTAATAAAGATTGCTCGGACCACTGATAGCCGACCAGAGGCGTAAAATTAAACTGCGCCACCGGGTCTTCTTCGGCAAATTTAAACGCATAACCTATCGCGATTGAAGCATCCCAGGCTGTACTGCCGCTAGCGTTGCTATTAACCGAAGAAAAAGGCTGGCTACGGCCATCAGCCAGATAACTGCTTTCATTGCCCGAACCATCAAATGTCCAGGCATAACCGCCATGCGCTTTTAATACCACGTCCCAGGGCGTACTTAGTAACACTTCACTATTAAGCCCCCACATATTCTGTTTCCAGCTTGCCTCGGTTAGGGTATCAGGAGAACCAGATGGTGCAGCAACCCCCCAGCTAAAGGTATCATGCTGATAACCGGTGCCTATCTGTATATCCATATCAAACCCGGATTGCACTTTTTTCTTTGGCTGCTGAGCAATGCTTGCAGAGGCTTGCTGCGGCTCTTTATTGAACACATGCATTTTCATACCCGGATGTTTAGGCGTGGGCTGTATGGTTTCAGTCTGTGCCGCTGCAAAGACATGCATTTTTAGAGTCGGCACACTCTCATCTGCCAGTAGCAGGCTACTAAATGTAAATAAAAATAAAATACCTAAACGCATATATAACCTATTAAATAATCTCATCTGGTGTCCAGTGCGTAGCAAAGGAACTTATAAGGCACCCTACGTGTTCCGTGATGCTTAGCGTCGGCTTATGCGTTCCCACGCGGAGCATGGGAACGAGGAAAACTCTCGCATAGCATAGAAATTTATAAGGGACTTACCTCAAGTCTTAAAATAATTCACCACAGAGAGCACAGAGGACACCGAGAAAAGATTAATCAATGCTCAAAGTCTTTACTCTGTGCTCTCTGCTTCTTCTGTGGTTCAAGCTTTTCGCTCTGCTACCAGAGCCTCGTCACGCAAGCTTCATACGGGCTAGTTAAGCTGCTCTAAAGCCTGTTCAAATGGCATTGCTGAAATCAGATACAAATAAGTCGCATCACCAAATTCACCCTTGCCAGCCAGATTATCATTTTCGATGGTTGCCGCCAGCCACTGACCTTTAAGCTCAACATAATCGACCTTAACCGGATCTTCCCACATATTATTCACCTCCAGCGCAGTGACATACACACCTCCTTTACGCCAGCTTGCTATAGGCGCGGTTCGCAGGCGATTGTCATATAACAAAGGCACACCTCGATGAGCCCCTTTTAAGGAAACATTATTGATGCCTGTGCTATGCTCGCGACTACCCTCTGGCAAACGCACCGACTTGGCTGCATACTGGGTTAATTCAGTATAGGTCGCCTGCTTACTACTGACCTGCTCCGGCTCGCTTATTTCAGGGGCTGTAGCGCCTGCTCCTTTTTCATGATAACCATCAAATTTATCCTGCCCAAGATAGGTGCGATAATCGGGCTGTAATTCAAAACCATTATCAAAATGCTCGGAATTTTTATAGATATCCAGATGATTCATGTTATCAGCGCTGGGGTGGATACTGTTTTGTTCCAGCCAGGGCTTATTTACATCAATATCATTGTTATTATTGTTCATTACATAGGGACGAATCAGAATCACCATTTCCGTTCTCCTGCGCTCCCGTTTAGTTTCAGAAAAGAAAAATCCCAGATATGGAATATCGCCTAATATCGGTACTTTTTTCTCGACATCACTCGATCGCTCGCTAATCAAGCCGCCGACTGCAATTAACTGGGTATTCTGGGCAATAATGTCGCCGGAAAAGGTCTGCGTATTAATAGTATCAACCTCATAGTTAACAATTTGTCCATTAGAGCTCTGGGCAGGAATTTTCCCGCAACCGTCACACACAGAAGAATCTTCAACCAGTAAACGAATATCCACCGTGCCATCGGCATTGATATTCGGGGTTAACAATAATGTTTTACCTATAGGTCGAATCTCTGTTTGCGGATCCTGAACACAGACGCCCTGATTCACAGGCGTACCAATGACACCTGTAGTAGCAATATTTGGACATTCAACATCAATACCGCTGGTGATTGGACGCTCTTCACCGATAAAGATCCGGCTGACTTCCTGATTGGTAGTGGTCAACATTGGTGTTGCCAGCGCTGTTACGCGTCCTTCCTGCTCTAGGAGTGTTAACCGGGCATCAAAATTTTTGCTTACCACAGAAGCCACCATAGCAGGATCACCCAGCGCCGCTCGAACCAGATCAGCTGCATTAGTTGCCGAATCAACAAATTCCTGACTTCCGGCTCTAGTCACCTGAAAATCACCAGACTTGATATTAAATTCAAAATTCGACTCATAGCCATCATTCAGGGCAATTTCCAGTACTTTCACTTCCAGTAACAAGGTTGCCATATCTATATTCAGTTTTGTATATAACTCCTGAATATCTTTTAAAGCATCTTTATCCCGGGTACGCACTAATACTCTATTTTGTCGGCGCACCATAGTCACATAGATAGGCGAGATATGTTCTATCAACAAATCCACTGCTCCGGCTGAAAGATCATGTGATCCAGATAGCATGGATGCCGCCTCCTCACCAGGTAACATATTGGTCAAATCTAGCGCCTGATTCCGCCCCAGTGACATGGTCTGTCCCCGATTATTTCCGCGGTTATTTTGCCTGTTGTTACGGTTATTACCATTCTGATTATTACCATTCCGGCTATTATTGTTGTTCTGGCTATTGTTATTGTTGTTATTGTTGTTATTGTTGTTCTGGTTACCATTGTTACCCCCACTCCCGCCGGAGCTAATGCCAAAGCCACTATTATTTCCAGCAGACTCACTTTGAGTGAAGGTATTACGCGCGATAATGTCGAAGCGTTCCAGACGGTCATATAGGTCATTTGCAACATCATTTTCATCGGCTCCCTGACTCAACGCTACCCGGTCATAGCCAAACAAGTCCTGAATCATATAGGCAAAATCCAGTGAGGTACGCTGGTGCTTAAAGGTAAAGACCTCGGTTTTTTCATTGCGGTAATCCACCTTACCGAGACGGAATTCGCGCACCGTATAGATCCGAATGACTTTAGAATTTTTATCCTCCTGATACCAGAGGTTGTAGGTTTTCGCCATAGAATCCAGAACATCCATGGGATCTATATCACGCAAAAACATGGTCATTTCTATTTTTGCTGCGGCTTTGGATGAAATAAAATTGAGATTAGACTGCTTGGATAAAATACGTAAGGCATCACCTACGGTAATATCATTAAAATCAAGCACAGAAATCTTGTTGCTGACTTTTTTAGCAGCCATTGCTGAGCAGGAAACTGCCAATAACAAGACCAATAAAAAAGTACGTAAACGGGTAATACAGCGCATAGCTTAATTAAAAATTAATGTTTTATTAAAAGGCATAACCAGGATACGCACAGATTCTTCAGTAATTTCCTGAACATGTATCGTAACAACCTGATTATTAATTACTTTCGACACTTGTTCACCTTCTTCAAAATGATGATATTTGCCTCGCGCTTTAAAAACCACAGTGGGTGGCCCATTTTCGCTAAAAACCTTGCCCACCAGCTCGATCTCGGGCATGTTTAAAGCCTTAAAACCTGCTTCATCAGTTTTAGTTTGTTCCGCTCCTCCTCTATTAGGTAAATTTCGCAATGCACTTCTAAAATTGCTACTCATCTCGGTAGGGTCACGAATAATTTCTACAGTCTTATTTAGATTCTCAACCGTTAATTTAGAGTGCTCGCTATAGATCTGGTTATCTGCCTGGTTATCTGCCTGTTTATCTGGTTGCTTGACTGGCTGTTGTTCTTCAGCATAGCTATTTGCAGCAAACAGTAAGAGTAAAGTAAATAGCATCCTCATGACGGACTTCCGCCTGCGGCTGAAAACATCGCTACCAGAAATGCCGCATAAACA